>Ga0208751_100122_pt1 | contig 26784 bp, 22 predicted proteins | sample LakWasMet22_HOW5_2_FD_183868 | JGI IMG/M metagenome (GOLD analysis project Ga0208751, IMG submission 183868) | Freshwater sediment methanotrophic microbial communities from Lake Washington under simulated oxygen tension - Sediment Metagenome... | ecosystem: Environmental > Aquatic > Freshwater >... | reverse complement strand
GCATTGATGGCTTTAAGCGCGTTGGCTTCTTGAATAAAACCGATGATGGCATTAACCAGCACCACGCCAAAAATAACGCTGCTATCGACCCATTCCTGCAAAAAAGCCGTGACCGCACCCGACAGCAGCAGGATGTAAACCAGCGGTTGATTAAACTGCGACAAAAATAGTCCCAGCACCCCTTTGCCTCGGCGTGGGGTGAGCCGGTTGGGTCCAACAGTATCGAGTCGACGTTGCGCTTCGCTTTCAGTCAGACCTTGCTCAGCATCAGTGCCCAAGGTTGTAAACAATTCGTCTGACGGCAGGTTATGCCACTGTAATTTCTGTGGATTCATTGCGCACTCCAGGCGAAAAGATTTTGAATTTGCTCAACAATTGAACTTATAAACACACTACCATTAAACCCGCACCAACAGCGGCTATTAATGCACCACCCACTCGCCAACCTATGCCCCGACCGCCAATGACGAACGCCACTCCGCCCTTAAATAAGGAATTCACGGCGACTGCAATAAGAATTGCGATAATTGCGACATTAACATCCACGCCTTTTCCAGCCATACGCGACATGGTCAGGGTAATGGGATCAACATCAGCAATACCTGAGGCTGCCGCCAAAAAATAAGCTCCCATGTCACCAAAGTAGAAGTTAAGTAACTTTGAGAGCAGCATGATGACCAGCAAAAATGCACCAAATTTTAATGCCATACCTAATTGAAAGGGGTTCTCCAGCGCCACTTCATGTTCAGTAACAAATGCCGGGGTATTTCGCCATAACAGAAAAGCAAACAAATATGTCAATCCGCTCATCAGCGACAAAGCCGGAAGCATCTCCTGAAACAACGTTGGATTAATCACTGAAGCGAGTAAAAGGGTACGTAAAAACATGGTGGCACAAGCGGTTAAAATACCGGCCGACAACGCATTTTCTGAAGCTGGACTCTGGATTGCCAGCCGAGACAGGTTAATGGTTACTGCGGTAGACGACACCAACCCACCCAGTGCGCCGGTAAGCACCGGCCCATGTTGGTTACCGACAATCTTGATAGAAAAATAGCCAAGATAAGAAACCCCGGCAATCAACACCACCATCCACCAGATGTGATAAGGATTTAAAGCTTGCCAAGGCCCATAGTCTTGATCAGGAAGTATCGGCAATATCACCACGGAAATAAGCAACAGCTTTAGGGTTGCATATAACTCGACTTCTTCCAGCTTATTCATCCAGCCATGCAGCAATGGCTTAAAGCCCAGTAAAGAGGTGATCACCACGGCCGATGCCGAGGCTAAAGTGACATGGCCAAAAACAGTCAGCGCTCCCAGGGTAAAGGCTGTGAGCGAAGCAATTAAGCTGGTAATGCTGAAGTCTTCGAATTTATCCAAACTTCGACTGTAAGCCACCAGCAACACCGTCGTCAGCGCCAGAAAGGCAAAGCCCATGAATAGAATTCCGGCTTGCTGGGCAAGCAAGCCGCACAAACCGCCGAGCAAGCTGATCAGCCCGTAAGTGCGCAGCCCGGCAACGCGCATGCCTTCGCCTCTGGAACGAGTGCGCCAGCCACGCTCCAGCCCAATCAACAAGCCGATGGCCAGCGCGACCCCTAAAAATTTGAAACTTTCTAAATCAGTCATAGCTGGGCTCTCTAGTCGGCGATGAGTGAGATTACATTCGCTTTTTCCGGGGTCATGCAAAAGTTATCGCGGGCATGGCCCGCTCCTACTAACTATCAAGCTAATTGATTAGCCGAGACAGATAAAAAATCACAACTCCCGCGTAGCACTAAATTTAATGTCCGGCCAACGTTCTTGCGTTAATTGCAGATTGACTCGGCTGTTGGCCAAATACACCAAATAGCCGCCGCCGTCTTCTGCCAGATTATCAAACGCCTTCTTCTTAAACTCTTCCAGCTTGGCCGGTTTGTCTGAACTTATCCAACGGACGGTAGAAATGGCCACACTGTCATAAACACATTCCACGTTATATTCGCCCTTAAGCCGGAACGCGGTGACGTCAAACTGCAACACACCGACCGCGCCCAAAATCAGGTCATTATTTCTTAACGGCCTGAACAACTGCGTCGCACCCTCTTCGGTTAATTGCACCAGGCCTTTTTGTAAGGCTTTCGATCTTAACGGATCTTTTAACACCACGCGCCGGAACAATTCCGGAGCAAAATAAGGAATACCGCCGTATTTAAGCGTTTCGCCTAACGAGAACGTATCGCCGACCTGAATGGTGCCGTGGTTATGCAGACCGATAATGTCACCGGCATAGGCCTCTTCAACACTTTTACGCGTATCAGCCTGGAAAGTGATGGCATTGGCAACCTGGATATTTTTACCCAACCGCACATGATAAATCTTCATGCCCTTATCAAACTTACCCGAACACACTCTTAAAAATGCCACCCGATCTCGATGCGCCGGGTCCATGTTGGCTTGGATTTTGAAGACAAAACCTGTGAATTTATCTTCTTCCGGCTCAACCACACGTTGCTCAGCTTTTCTGGGTTGTGGCGATGGCGCATATTCAGCAAAGGCGTCCAACAGCTCCAATATACCGAAGTTGTTGATCGCAGAGCCGAAGAACACCGGCGTGAGCCTGCCTGCCAAATAGTCTTCCAAATCAAACTCATGGCTGGCGCCTTTGACTAAATCGATTTCATCGCGCAATTCTTGTGCTTGATCATCAAGCAGCTCATCCAACTTGGGATTATTCAACCCTTTAATCACTTCAGCTTCGGCAATTCTGCCGCCGTGTTGAGCGCTGAACAAATGAATCTCATCCTTATATAAGTGATAAACGCCCTTAAAACGCTTGCCCATGCCGATCGGCCAAGTCATCGGCGCGCATTTGATTTTTAAAACTGTTTCAACTTCGTCCAACAACTCAATCGGCTCGCGCCCTTCACGATCCAATTTATTGATAAAGGTCAGAATCGGCGTAGTGCGCAACCGGCACACTTCCATTAAATTGATGGTGCGTTCTTCGACGCCTTTAGCCACGTCGATCACCATCAACGCCGAATCCACCGCCGTCAAAGTGCGGTAAGTATCTTCAGAAAAGTCTTCGTGTCCCGGTGTATCGAGTAGATTGAGGATGCAGTCATTATGCTCAAACTGCATTACCGAGGTTGTGACCGAAATGCCCCGCTCTTTTTCCATCTCCATCCAGTCGGAAGTCGCATGGCGCGCAGCTTTACGCCCCTTTACCGATCCTGCCAGCTGAATAGCGCCCCCAAATAACAACAGTTTTTCAGTAATCGTGGTTTTTCCCGCGTCAGGATGCGAGATGATAGCGAAAGACCTTCGCCGCTTTATTTCCGCAAGCTGTGCGGCTTCCAGGTAATCTGTCATGTGTGTTTGTGTGCTCGATAGTTACGCAATTAAAAAGTTACCCAGCAATTAGTAATCAACTAGGAAACGAAATCAGCCCGCTATTATATCGAGTAGTTCTACTATCAACACGCTTTGACTTGAAAACTTAAGTAAAAACAGGCTTTTGCGCAGCTCGGCTAAGCAAGCCCGTCATTTTCAGCAAGCCGCAGCCACTAAGTTGTTAACAATTGTTATGATTTGGGTGGGCTCATACGGTCGCCGGTTCATGCATCCATGCGGTTCATCCCCGCGGGTGCGGGGAACGCTTTGGCGGCTTGTGCAAATTTACTTGACCATTACACCACGCGCCCGTGTGGGGCGCGACAATGCGAATTCCTAAGCACACGGTATTAACGGGGTTTCAATCCACGCGCCCGTGTGGGGCGCGACTTTACAAATTTTCCCGACTCTTTGGACTGTTTGTTTCAATCCACGCGCCCGTGTGGGGCGCGACCAGTATTGGCCGCGTATGACGGGCAACTGTACGTTTCAATCCACGCGCCCGTGTGGGGCGCGACGCCCATGGCGACCTGCTGGTTTCTGATTCTATCGTTTCAATCCACGCGCCCGTGTGGGGCGCGACTACCCGCCACCGCTACCGATTTTGACCCGGATAGTTTCAATCCACGCGCCCGTGTGGGGCGCGACTACCCGCCACCGCTACCGATTTTGACCCGGATAGTTTCAATCCACGCGCCCGTGTGGGGCGCGACCTTATCAGGGCTGAGGCGTCTCCGCCTCTTGCCCGTTTCAATCCACGCGCCCGTGTGGGGCGCGACGTTGCAAGGTCAAGGTAAGTCGACTTTTTTTAGTTTCAATCCACGCGCCCGTGTGGGGCGCGACCCTTATTATGCTGTGAGTGTGCAGGTGCTTAATGTTTCAATCCACGCGCCCGTGTGGGGCGCGACACGTTTAACGCGGATACGTCGCTTGCTTTTAATGTTTCAATCCACGCGCCCGTGTGGGGCGCGACCTTAGCGTCGTTACCAACAAGCTGCTGGTCGGGTTTCAATCCACGCGCCCGTGTGGGGCGCGACCTTTGGCGCTGCTATAACCGATGGCCGCGCGTAGTTTCAATCCACGCGCCCGTGTGGGGCGCGACGCAGAACGTCTGCCGACTCGTGACGATGCAATGTTTCAATCCACGCGCCCGTGTGGGGCGCGACATCAAGACCGCGTAACTTTTGGGGGAAATAATGTTTCAATCCACGCGCCCGTGTGGGGCGCGACTATCCTGAGCCCCAACATTATCCATCATGTCAGTTTCAATCCACGCGCCCGTGTGGGGCGCGACATCCTCAGTTAATGGCCTGTGCCAAGAGTCATCGTTTCAATCCACGCGCCCGTGTGGGGCGCGACTCCAGTTGAGTGAGCCGGTGGCGATTGCTGATGTTTCAATCCACGCGCCCGTGTGGGGCGCGACAACTTCCCATGGCTTGGATTGCTGGATGGGTTGTTTCAATCCACGCGCCCGTGTGGGGCGCGACCTGACATAATAGACATATCTGCACTTAGCGAAGTTTCAATCCACGCGCCCGTGTGGGGCGCGACGATTCTGCTAAGTTCATTTCTTAACCTCTTGTGTTTCAATCCACGCGCCCGTGTGGGGCGCGACCGTTGTGTAGTTACTCGATAAAAGCTTTGTGTTTCAATCCACGCGCCCGTGTGGGGCGCGACAAAACAGGCAAGTGGACGGTGCAAGTCGATAGGTTTCAATCCACGCGCCCGTGTGGGGCGCGACGGGTTTTGTTGCAGGGTATGGCGGTGCGCTTTGTTTCAATCCACGCGCCCGTGTGGGGCGCGACGACTCGTCATTTCTAACTATGAGCTTATCCAGCGTTTCAATCCACGCGCCCGTGTGGGGCGCGACAGCGACTTGGCAGCGCCGACGGCATACCCAAGTTTCAATCCACGCGCCCGTGTGGGGCGCGACCTGCCAAAGTCGCTGGATTTTTACGCAATAAAAGTTTCAATCCACGCGCCCGTGTGGGGCGCGACAGATTATAGCGTTAAGACCCGCGACGCTTTTGGTTTCAATCCACGCGCCCGTGTGGGGCGCGACCTTCGGCAATGGGATATTTCATTTACGTTGGTTGTTTCAATCCACGCGCCCGTGTGGGGCGCGACTGGTGCGCCCCAAGCGCCATAAATGTCAGATGTTGTTTCAATCCACGCGCCCGTGTGGGGCGCGACCCCATCGGTAAATTGAAGATGAGCTAACTCTTTGTTTCAATCCACGCGCCCGTGTGGGGCGCGACGGCTTTGTTGGCTTTATCACTTATTCAATCTGCGTTTCAATCCACGCGCCCGTGTGGGGCGCGACATCGACAGGATCACCAGCCACAAACAATTTTTGTTTCAATCCACGCGCCCGTGTGGGGCGCGACTTTAGTTATTTGTATGGGGATTTCTGATGATTAGTTTCAATCCACGCGCCCGTGTGGGGCGCGACATCGCTACGCAGCGGCACGGGGGGTAATGCGGGTTTCAATCCACGCGCCCGTGTGGGGCGCGACCAAAGCGGGCGACCGGTTTGGCCTGGTCGATGCCGTTTCAATCCACGCGCCCGTGTGGGGCGCGACAGCAACCGGCGTGCTGGGTGTAACCACTGGTTTTGTTTCAATCCACGCGCCCGTGTGGGGCGCGACTTGCTGCTGCGCCTGTTGTGGTGGTCAGTGCTGAGTTTCAATCCACGCGCCCGTGTGGGGCGCGACCAACCGGCGAACCCCACGTACCGTAAATATCTGTTTCAATCCACGCGCCCGTGTGGGGCGCGACTATCACCTTGCAAAGCTGCCAAAGTACTAAGCCGTTTCAATCCACGCGCCCGTGTGGGGCGCGACAAAGTTCTCTTTTTAATAATGAACGTTTCTTAGTTTCAATCCACGCGCCCGTGTGGGGCGCGACGATGGAGATCAGGGCGATTAGGTTGGTTAGGTCGTTTCAATCCACGCGCCCGTGTGGGGCGCGACCCAGCCCAGCAAGGCCGCCCATAATTCAGCACGTTTCAATCCACGCGCCCGTGTGGGGCGCGACTGGCGATAGGTCCGCCATCGCGACGGCATCACGTTTCAATCCACGCGCCCGTGTGGGGCGCGACGAGCGGGTCAGAGCACACCAGGAGGAGCGGTGTTTCAATCCACGCGCCCGTGTGGGGCGCGACGCATGGCAACACCACAAAGCCACGCTAACGCTGGTTTCAATCCACGCGCCCGTGTGGGGCGCGACTCTCTTAAGACTCATTTCAATACCCCCCCCTAAGTTTCAATCCACGCGCCCGTGTGGGGCGCGACGCTCGCTCGCAAACTGACTCGACCACTTGCCCGTTTCAATCCACGCGCCCGTGTGGGGCGCGACTTGTTACTAGTAATTTGTTTATTATTATTTGTTGTTTCAATCCACGCGCCCGTGTGGGGCGCGACCGATCACTATTTTGCTAAAAGACCGAGAGGCAGTTTCAATCCACGCGCCCGTGTGGGGCGCGACATACCCCCCCCTAAGAATTTCCCGCGCCTGCAAGTTTCAATCCACGCGCCCGTGTGGGGCGCGACGACTTTTAACTTCCTCCGCCAGCTTGTGCAATGTTTCAATCCACGCGCCCGTGTGGGGCGCGACATCCAGATCGAGCGGGCCATCACCACCTACCAGTTTCAATCCACGCGCCCGTGTGGGGCGCGACAATATTTATTGTCAAACCCTAATCGGATTTGCCGTTTCAATCCACGCGCCCGTGTGGGGCGCGACGATAGTGATGCCCGCAATAAACCATCCATGTTGTTTCAATCCACGCGCCCGTGTGGGGCGCGACAACGGCGGCGACATATCCGCGCAGCAGTTTACCGTTTCAATCCACGCGCCCGTGTGGGGCGCGACCCGTTGTTGTTGCAGGGCGGTGATGCCTTGCGTGTTTCAATCCACGCGCCCGTGTGGGGCGCGACGCAGGCTGGTTTAAAGTAGGCTGGGAGTAGCCTGTTTCAATCCACGCGCCCGTGTGGGGCGCGACTTTGGCCTGGTTTGATTGCAGTTGTGTACCATCGTTTCAATCCACGCGCCCGTGTGGGGCGCGACTTATTAGCCGCGAGATCTTCTTTGCCTTTTTAGTTTCAATCCACGCGCCCGTGTGGGGCGCGACATCTCCGCGACTTTAATTGCTATTTCGTCATTGTTTCAATCCACGCGCCCGTGTGGGGCGCGACTACTAAATCCGCGAAAATTGAGCCGAATTAATGTTTCAATCCACGCGCCCGTGTGGGGCGCGACATTGGGGAGCCTTTCATAACCGCCCACCAGTAGTTTCAATCCACGCGCCCGTGTGGGGCGCGACGTTAAACCGTTTTTAACCATTGAGGCAAGCAATGTTTCAATCCACGCGCCCGTGTGGGGCGCGACAAGATAAGCACCGTTTAACTGCAAAGTACGTTGTTTCAATCCACGCGCCCGTGTGGGGCGCGACTCCCCTGTGCCAGTTCCTCAAAAAGAAGATAAGTTTCAATCCACGCGCCCGTGTGGGGCGCGACGTGCTTTTTATAAAACGCCAGCGCCTCAGCCTCGTTTCAATCCACGCGCCCGTGTGGGGCGCGACAATCCGAACGGTTCTGTTACAAACATCACGACCGTTTCAATCCACGCGCCCGTGTGGGGCGCGACTGCGGGACTTGGTTTGACCATAAGAGACATTCTGTTTCAATCCACGCGCCCGTGTGGGGCGCGACCAGTAATCAAAACCAACCAATCAATCCTGCTCAGTTTCAATCCACGCGCCCGTGTGGGGCGCGACGTGATTATGAAAACGGTACAGCGTGGCAGCATTGTTTCAATCCACGCGCCCGTGTGGGGCGCGACGCCTTTTTTTCCTAGGGACGGATCAATCGCACCGTTTCAATCCACGCGCCCGTGTGGGGCGCGACGGTTCGTCCTCATCGTCATCAAACTGGTAAATGTTTCAATCCACGCGCCCGTGTGGGGCGCGACCGCGCCGCTGACGATGTGGGAAGCCGAAATGATGTTTCAATCCACGCGCCCGTGTGGGGCGCGACCGGTCAAGGTGCTGGTAACACCAGGCACTGGATGTTTCAATCCACGCGCCCGTGTGGGGCGCGACTTTGTCTGTCAGGCTGTCCAGGTCCGGCACGTGTTTCAATCCACGCGCCCGTGTGGGGCGCGACTTACCAGGTGCGCTGGCATAAAGTTGGCATCAATGTTTCAATCCACGCGCCCGTGTGGGGCGCGACGTTGGGTTCGTATGATCAAGGCTAAGGAAAAGCTGTTTCAATCCACGCGCCCGTGTGGGGCGCGACTTCTGGAAAGGGGCGTTTCTATACAAGTAACGGTTTCAATCCACGCGCCCGTGTGGGGCGCGACGACGCTGTTGGGCGACCGAATAAGTACACTTGGTTTCAATCCACGCGCCCGTGTGGGGCGCGACAAGCTTATCTTGTCGATGGTCAAGTGGTTGCGGTTTCAATCCACGCGCCCGTGTGGGGCGCGACAAAATCCATTGTTATTACCTCAAATTTTAAATTGTTTCAATCCACGCGCCCGTGTGGGGCGCGACAAAGGTTGATGTTAGCGCGAGCGTACGAAGCGCGTTTCAATCCACGCGCCCGTGTGGGGCGCGACACGTCACAGTTCAGGGGCTTGTATTAATCATTGTTTCAATCCACGCGCCCGTGTGGGGCGCGACGCTTGGTGAGCGATTTTCGAGCCTTTCATAGTGTTTCAATCCACGCGCCCGTGTGGGGCGCGACGACAACGACGACACAGACGACAACGACGACAACGTTTCAATCCACGCGCCCGTGTGGGGCGCGACAACCGCCAGCCGGAAAACCGCGCGGTACTGATCGTTTCAATCCACGCGCCCGTGTGGGGCGCGACATTCAGGGCAGGACCACAGCTCGTCATCAACAGTTTCAATCCACGCGCCCGTGTGGGGCGCGACCGATATTCTCTTAAATATTTATCAACGTAGCTAGTTTCAATCCACGCGCCCGTGTGGGGCGCGACTATTGTAGTTTCAGTTTTAACAACGGCTTTAGGTTTCAATCCACGCGCCCGTGTGGGGCGCGACTTATTCGGTCTGCTAATAAGGGGCGTTCACTATGTTTCAATCCACGCGCCCGTGTGGGGCGCGACACGGTTTTCATCTGGTACCGGTCCAGATGGTCAGTTTCAATCCACGCGCCCGTGTGGGGCGCGACGCGCCTTATGCGGCTTTGCTTGAATTCGCAGGTGTTTCAATCCACGCGCCCGTGTGGGGCGCGACTTGTGGTGGTGCCGGCTGTCGTGGTTGTAATGGTTTCAATCCACGCGCCCGTGTGGGGCGCGACTTTACTGTCCATTTTTTGTACACTATGAAAATGTTTCAATCCACGCGCCCGTGTGGGGCGCGACACGGCTCGCTATCAAGATGGCAGCCGTTTGCAAGTTTCAATCCACGCGCCCGTGTGGGGCGCGACGCAAATCCCGCTTCCACCAGAACCGTTTGATGTGTTTCAATCCACGCGCCCGTGTGGGGCGCGACGTGATGATGAATCTTCTATTTTAAGCACCATAGTTTCAATCCACGCGCCCGTGTGGGGCGCGACTTGTTTTTCATGGAACAGAGCGATTCCTTTAATGTTTCAATCCACGCGCCCGTGTGGGGCGCGACGTTAGCAATCCCATTATTAGACACGGCTGGCAGTTTCAATCCACGCGCCCGTGTGGGGCGCGACCACCCCATCTTTAACAAATGCTGTTTTAATTTGTTTCAATCCACGCGCCCGTGTGGGGCGCGACCCTAGAGCGGCTAATGCATCAGTCACTGGCTTGGTTTCAATCCACGCGCCCGTGTGGGGCGCGACCAGGATTATTATATTGGTGAACCAGCGTACACAGTTTCAATCCACGCGCCCGTGTGGGGCGCGACCCCTGTTTACCAAGATTTTCAATTCAACATGGGTTTCAATCCACGCGCCCGTGTGGGGCGCGACGCTATTTCAACTTGGCAATGTGGGCATGGCATAAGTTTCAATCCACGCGCCCGTGTGGGGCGCGACTTGTTACTGATACTTTGCCGATTTGGGTAAATGTGTTTCAATCCACGCGCCCGTGTGGGGCGCGACAAATTGGATTGGGAATTTTAAAACGACATGCTGTTTCAATCCACGCGCCCGTGTGGGGCGCGACTGCCAATCGCGCGATATACACCGCCGCTGGCAAGTTTCAATCCACGCGCCCGTGTGGGGCGCGACCGCTGAAAAGCCGCGTTGCAATAAAGCGATAAAGTTTCAATCCACGCGCCCGTGTGGGGCGCGACGCTGTTTTGCGGTGACACATTGTTTGCCATGGGGTTTCAATCCACGCGCCCGTGTGGGGCGCGACCCGATAAACTCTTGATTCTTTCTTAGCTCAGGGTTTCAATCCACGCGCCCGTGTGGGGCGCGACCTGCGCTAACAACTGCGCCTTGGCTTGTGCCGGTTTCAATCCACGCGCCCGTGTGGGGCGCGACCTAATTCAGATAGGCATAAATCACAAAGATCAGTTTCAATCCACGCGCCCGTGTGGGGCGCGACATTGAGTCAATGCAACAGTCCGTTTTCTTGGAGTTTCAATCCACGCGCCCGTGTGGGGCGCGACCCGGCGCCGGAGTTTTTGTTGTCGATTGCGGCTGTTTCAATCCACGCGCCCGTGTGGGGCGCGACCCTTTTCTAACTTCGTCCGTTGTGCGGTCGGGGTTTCAATCCACGCGCCCGTGTGGGGCGCGACCCAGGGGCATAGAAAGCCATTAGCGCCAAGATTGTTTCAATCCACGCGCCCGTGTGGGGCGCGACTTGGAACGTTGCAGAGCTTTGTTGACAGGTTAGTTTCAATCCACGCGCCCGTGTGGGGCGCGACCTTATTCCTGTTCATTCGCAAATGATCAAAACTGTTTCAATCCACGCGCCCGTGTGGGGCGCGACCTCCTTGCGTGGTTGTGTTGACATGTATAACGGTTTCAATCCACGCGCCCGTGTGGGGCGCGACCATCAATAGTATCGGTTCCAGTACCGTTAGTATGTTTCAATCCACGCGCCCGTGTGGGGCGCGACAAAGAGCATGAAGTAATTAATAATAGTGCTGAAGGTTTCAATCCACGCGCCCGTGTGGGGCGCGACGTTACAAAGTATTTGGCCTGTTGCACCGTTAGGTTTCAATCCACGCGCCCGTGTGGGGCGCGACTTCACAATGTTACGGCGGCTACAGTTTGCACAGTTTCAATCCACGCGCCCGTGTGGGGCGCGACTAAGACTTTTTTAACGCCGTTCATAAGTGCATGTTTCAATCCACGCGCCCGTGTGGGGCGCGACATGTCAACCAAGTTGGTTTCAATATCGTCAAAGTTTCAATCCACGCGCCCGTGTGGGGCGCGACAAGGCTCAGAGTTTTACCCGTTCGTCATAGGGGTTTCAATCCACGCGCCCGTGTGGGGCGCGACGGTTTTATTGTCATCGGGGACCAGGTGTTCGAGTTTCAATCCACGCGCCCGTGTGGGGCGCGACACCCTAATGGGTCTGTGACCACAACGATTAATGTTTCAATCCACGCGCCCGTGTGGGGCGCGACGTGTTTTAAATTTACTTAACTTACTTTAAAAGGTTTCAATCCACGCGCCCGTGTGGGGCGCGACGATTATTTTAAAAATAACTCATAAAATATGGTTTCAATCCACGCGCCCGTGTGGGGCGCGACACGTAAGGTTTCATTAACTTTTGCACTTCATCGTTTCAATCCACGCGCCCGTGTGGGGCGCGACCTATCTTCTGGCTTATCTGAAACAGGTTGTGGTGTTTCAATCCACGCGCCCGTGTGGGGCGCGACCGCTCCTGGTTTAACTGACATTCGCTTATCGCTGTTTCAATCCACGCGCCCGTGTGGGGCGCGACCTTTAATTGGCTGTGCCGCTGGTTGAGTTAAAGCAGTTTCAATCCACGCGCCCGTGTGGGGCGCGACCCAAATATGGACACGCTGTCACGTAAAAGTTATGTTTCAATCCACGCGCCCGTGTGGGGCGCGACCCTTGAGCAACATCACCTTTATTTCTTTTCAATGTTTCAATCCACGCGCCCGTGTGGGGCGCGACCACCCTTATTGGAACGAACTTTCGGCCAATACTGGTTTCAATCCACGCGCCCGTGTGGGGCGCGACCGAAATTCTGTGCAAACTGTAGCCGTAACATTGTGTTTCAATCCACGCGCCCGTGTGGGGCGCGACCTTCACCTGCTAATTCAACTTGCCACTGAGTGCGTTTCAATCCACGCGCCCGTGTGGGGCGCGACCCATCATTGGGTCTGAAGTATGTAAGCTAACAGGTTTCAATCCACGCGCCCGTGTGGGGCGCGACCTACTTTATATTAGTGGTTTATACCCCTACGCTTCGTTTCAATCCACGCGCCCGTGTGGGGCGCGACCTATTGATGATACAACGGCCTAACCGTTCACCCTGTTTCAATCCACGCGCCCGTGTGGGGCGCGACCATTTTACAGCGTTTGTTTTAGCATATGGGGAGGTTTCAATCCACGCGCCCGTGTGGGGCGCGACCACGTTCGGTTGTCGAATTAGCTTTTTTAATTTGTTTCAATCCACGCGCCCGTGTGGGGCGCGACCTTCACCTGCTAATTCAACTTGCCACTGAGTGCGTTTCAATCCACGCGCCCGTGTGGGGCGCGACCAATGATGATTTTCTTGCATCGCCATTTAACGAAGTTTCAATCCACGCGCCCGTGTGGGGCGCGACCCTTTCTTGCCCAAACCTTCAGGCCATGTGGGTGTTTCAATCCACGCGCCCGTGTGGGGCGCGACCTCAAAAGCTCTTACCGCTTCTTGTGTCGGTAAGTTTCAATCCACGCGCCCGTGTGGGGCGCGACCGACCATTTTAGAAATGTTTCAGTGGCTAGCGTGTTTCAATCCACGCGCCCGTGTGGGGCGCGACCACTTTTGCGGTGATGTATCTGGCCGATTTCAGCGTTTCAATCCACGCGCCCGTGTGGGGCGCGACCCTATCTCGTTTTTTTTGCATTGCCCGGCCAATGCCGTTTCAATCCACGCGCCCGTGTGGGGCGCGACCGCGAATACCACCGCCGGCGACACCCCTTGCTGAGGTTTCAATCCACGCGCCCGTGTGGGGCGCGACCGCCGTATTGATGTAACCGGTTCATTAATGCTTGTTTCAATCCACGCGCCCGTGTGGGGCGCGACCATTTCAGCGGGTAAAGTTGTTCAGCTTCGTAGGTTTCAATCCACGCGCCCGTGTGGGGCGCGACCTTAGCCTGGGCGCTCGGCTGGGTTCCCTTTAGGGTTTCAATCCACGCGCCCGTGTGGGGCGCGACCTCATGAATTCTACAGACTGGGCAACATTTATCGGTTTCAATCCACGCGCCCGTGTGGGGCGCGACCATAAGCAGCCCAGCAAACTTACTGGTAATAACCGTTTCAATCCACGCGCCCGTGTGGGGCGCGACCCCCACGATGCTCGGTTATTGCATTTCTCTGATGTTTCAATCCACGCGCCCGTGTGGGGCGCGACCCCCATTAAAACAAGCCAGCGCTCAAACCGAGGTTTCAATCCACGCGCCCGTGTGGGGCGCGACAATGCGGCATTGCGGGCTGAGTTTGGCGAATATGTTTCAATCCACGCGCCCGTGTGGGGCGCGACGAGCTGCTGAAATTCGTTGTTCAGTCATTGGCGTTTCAATCCACGCGCCCGTGTGGGGCGCGACTTTTGTCAACTGAAAAATCATTGGGCAATTATGTTTCAATCCACGCGCCCGTGTGGGGCGCGACTTTTACCGTTTGGGATAAAGACGAATCGACAGGTTTCAATCCACGCGCCCGTGTGGGGCGCGACTTTGATATTGAGCCTTTGGGGTAATTCATTATGTTTCAATCCACGCGCCCGTGTGGGGCGCGACGAGCCGTCTTGTAATGGAGTTCCGTCATTATCGTTTCAATCCACGCGCCCGTGTGGGGCGCGACATAAGGCACCAATTTCATTTGATGCATCAATTCGGTTTCAATCCACGCGCCCGTGTGGGGCGCGACCGCACAACGTATTCAGCTTTATTTGCAGCAATAGGTTTCAATCCACGCGCCCGTGTGGGGCGCGACTTTTAAATTGAATTTAAGTCATGCACTTTATTTGTTTCAATCCACGCGCCCGTGTGGGGCGCGACCATTCGGTTGGGTTGTTTGTTATGACTGGATAGTTTCAATCCACGCGCCCGTGTGGGGCGCGACATGCTCAAATGGCGGAAGCTATTATTGGGTCTGTTTCAATCCACGCGCCCGTGTGGGGCGCGACACAAAAGGAATTGATTTAGAAACAACTATAAAGTTTCAATCCACGCGCCCGTGTGGGGCGCGACCCGCAAAAGAATTCCATTCATAGCACCAGTGCTGGTTTCAATCCACGCGCCCGTGTGGGGCGCGACATTTAGAGGCTCTAATTCGTCCTCTATGTAATGTTTCAATCCACGCGCCCGTGTGGGGCGCGACTTGTACCCTGACGAGAATACCGTGGAATGGTACGGTTTCAATCCACGCGCCCGTGTGGGGCGCGACAAGTGTAAGCAAAGCATGTATAGATTGCGAAGGTTTCAATCCACGCGCCCGTGTGGGGCGCGACAACACGCGTTAACTTAGCGCCGTCGATATTTGGTTTCAATCCACGCGCCCGTGTGGGGCGCGACAAGCCAAAGCCAAAGCTATTACGTTTAAAACAGTTTCAATCCACGCGCCCGTGTGGGGCGCGACAGTTGTGTAAAACCAGACGGTTGCGGCACGTTGTTTCAATCCACGCGCCCGTGTGGGGCGCGACATACGAAACAAACGAACCAGCGACAATCGCGAGTTTCAATCCACGCGCCCGTGTGGGGCGCGACTTCAACTCAAGCTCAACACGCAGCCAGTTTGGGTTTCAATCCACGCGCCCGTGTGGGGCGCGACCGCCTTACCCGGCGTCAAAACAGTATTGTGAGGTTTCAATCCACGCGCCCGTGTGGGGCGCGACGCCGGAGTGGGATAATATCCAGCAATAGAAATTGTTTCAATCCACGCGCCCGTGTGGGGCGCGACTATATACCTAAAATAAGAGGTTGTCAATAAAAGTTTCAATCCACGCGCCCGTGTGGGGCGCGACAAGCCAAAACTAATAAAAATGACACGCTAAAAATGTTTCAATCCACGCGCCCGTGTGGGGCGCGACGCGCTGTTTGCGGACCGTGAGCCACTTGTTCACGTTTCAATCCACGCGCCCGTGTGGGGCGCGACGCTAGAGGCAACAGGCTTCCCAACCACGCATCAAGGTTTCAATCCACGCGCCCGTGTGGGGCGCGACGCCTGTGTTTGTGGCTACAGCATCAAGCTTAGATGTTTCAATCCACGCGCCCGTGTGGGGCGCGACTGGTTAGCGCTGCAGATTGGCCGAAGCCAAAGTTTCAATCCACGCGCCCGTGTGGGGCGCGACATGGCTACACAGCGGGTATTGATCTGTTTGTTTTGTTTCAATCCACGCGCCCGTGTGGGGCGCGACTTGGTTAGCGCTGCAGATTGGCCGAAGCCAAAGTTTCAATCCACGCGCCCGTGTGGGGCGCGACCAAATGGACGAAAAAAAACAACAGCTACTCAGTGTTTCAATCCACGCGCCCGTGTGGGGCGCGACCAGCAACTTACCGCACCCAGTCTTTCGACATGGTTTCAATCCACGCGCCCGTGTGGGGCGCGACGGGGCTGCTATTCCGCCACATTCCATTGCTGCTGTTTCAATCCACGCGCCCGTGTGGGGCGCGACGGCGTTGTCACAGCGGTAGATTTTTATCAAAAAGTTTCAATCCACGCGCCCGTGTGGGGCGCGACACTATCATACGACTGCCCAATTTGTGCATCAGGGTTTCAATCCACGCGCCCGTGTGGGGCGCGACGCAGCGACTGGTAAAACCAGGCGCCATTCGTGGTTTCAATCCACGCGCCCGTGTGGGGCGCGACTGCGTATGCGTAACTGGTTGAATTTATTAGTCAAAAGACCAATAAGTTGCGAACCAATCAAAACATCTGCAAAACGCATTATAAATTACAATTCTGATTAAATAAAAACCAAGTTAAATCAATATGTTAAAGATAACAAAAAATATTGCTGTTTTTATGCTCGCTTAGGGTTCGCATTACAGTAATAACAAGCCGTTTAAATCTAATACGGCTTTAGCGCCGATATGTTCAACACGACGCTCCCAGTTATTGCCCAGGTAATAAAACCGTAGGCTATCCAACTCTTCATCCATGACATTGATTAGGTCATTTTTTAATTGTGTCCATTGCGCTATGTCCACTTCAATTTCAAATACTGAGTACTGCACGCGTTGGCCGTAGATAAGACATAGCTTGGCTATTCTTCGTAAACGTTTTGGTCCGGTTTCGCTTTTAAAACTGACGTCATAAGTCACTAATATCATCATCTAAAAACCTCCAATCTATTTCCATAAAAAAGGCACGTAACTATCGCAGTCACCCCGTAAAAACCGGGCCAACACCTGCGCTTGTAACCAAGGCAATAAGCCGACTGGCACGGTTTCTTCAAACCATGGGTGCAATAATGTATCTTGTTTGCGATCTTGCCAGGCCGCCAATAAGGTTTTCCTCGGCTCATCTTTTAGAGTTACTGATCCATTGGGCCACGTTTCAAAATCTTTAGCCACCAGTTGCCGTTTGTTAATCAGCGACAGCACAAACCTGTCAATCATCGGTCTAAATTCTTCTGCCATGTCTAACGCTAATGACGGTCTGCCGCTACGCAACTGATGCAAGAATCCGCTGGCCGGATCAAGCCCGGTCGTCTCCAGCGCAGAACGGCAATCATGAGTGAGTAAGGTGTAACAAAATGACAGTAAGGCATTAACGGGATCAGTTGGTGGCCTGCGTCTGCGGGTATCGAACTCGAAATCAGCTTGGCGTATCAAATGATTAAACACGCCAAAATACACTTGCGCCGCCTCGCCTTCGCGGCCCATCAAGGTGTCGATGGTTTTACAATCTGTTAGCTGTGTTAAACAGCGGGTCAGGCGTTTCTCAGCGGTTTGTAAGTCAGTAAGCACTTTGTCATCAGTGATTTTTTCGCTGTGATCACGCAAGTATCGCCTAATCACATAACGCTGGTTATAGAGCTTGCCGGTCAACATAGTTTGGGCAATGGCGACACTCTTTTCTACGCTATGCCCGGTGATATGTTGCGTTCTGCGTAACAACACATTACCGCTGACCGGGCCTTCTACTCGCGCCAGAAACTTACCGAACATATTTAAAAAGGTAATGGTGACACCGTTTTCAGCACAGTGCGCCATCAGGTAAGGCGAAATAGTCACTTGTCCAAAACACACTAAACCCTGCAATTTATGAATGGGAACGCGGGCTTTGGTTTCCTTCTCCACCTTTAACACTAGGTTTTCATTGTCTTTATGCAACCAGGCGTTTTGCGTTTGCACATAAATAACGTTGCGTAATGGGCGCATGTTTAATCCTTTTTTAACTGGGCAGCCAACCAGGCAGACGCCGATTTACCAAAGTCTTTGGGATGGCATTGGTCGATTAGCGAGCAGCCGTTGCATTTTTTGGCTTGGTAGATGGCATGAGGGGTGATATTGGTTTGCACGATGTCTCGACAAGCCAAGATGGTTTGTAACGTTAAGGCGCGTAATTCAGCATCAAAAACTACCGGATGACGCCTGCGGACTTCACCATAAAACAATGCGCCTTCCGGTACCGCGATACTGTGCATTTCTTCCAGACAAAGTGCTTGGGCGCAAAGCTGCACTTCATCGGCACGGTGTGCTTTGGGCTTACCGCGTTTGTATTCGATGGGAAAAGGGATTTCTGTACCGTCTGCTTGCCGATGATATTCCACCACATCGGCGACCCCTTCAATGCCCAACTCCTCATTAGCCAATCGTGATGCCCACACAGTACGCACATCACCGCGCTTTTGCTGATCGGCCTGATTGACTCGCTGATGCAATACCTGACCTTCCGCCGTAAACTGGTTTTCGGCCCAGATATTTTCCAGTTCAATTAAGGCAAATTGACGCGGGCAATAGAGGTAATGTTGCAGGCGTGATAGGTAGATGGGTTCTAATGCCGTCTGCCTAATCATGCCAAGGATTGATCATCGTAATATTGCAGGCGGCAAAATCCCGTTCGTTGCGTGTTACCAAGGTCAAATGATGCGTATAAGCAGTGGCTGCAATCAGACCATCCATTGACGCAACCGGTTGCCCGTTTTTTTCAGCATGGGCAATGATGGCACTCCAGTTTTCTATAACGTCCAAGTCAACTGGCAATAATCTGTTTTGATAATCACCCAGCAATGAGGTTACCCATAGCAACAACGCTTGTTTTTTGTTGGAAACCGGTAACTTGTAAATACCTTTTTTAATTTCGCCGATAGTGATGACACTCAAAAACAAATCTTCCGATTGCACAGCTTCGAACCAGGTCAGCACATGGCTATTCGGTTGGGGTTTAGTCAATTCAGAAATAACGCAGGTATCCAGCAGATATTTCATAACAAAATATCTTTGGGATAATCCCGTTGCCGCTCAAACTCAATACCTTCCATTTTAGGTATGTTCATAATAAAGGTTTTGAAATCGGTTTTGGTCGGCTGATCAGGCAGCGCAGAAGCCACTAGATTAGCTTTTCTGCTCGTATATTTTTCCTGTAGAAACTCATAGAAATCGAGTAATTCTTGCTGGGCATTAGCGGGCAATGTGGATAAATCAACAGTTGGCATAATATCTCCTTTAAGTACGGGTATTGCGGCAATAGACCTGCCCGTTTTTTAAACCCGGCAGGTGCTAGACATCGATTTATTTATCTTTTAACACAACAGACCCAACTTTAAAATCCATCAATAATTTCAGGCTTCAAATCACCAACTTCTAATTTTTTAGCGTTTTCAGAATCTGGTTTCAAATTATCTATTTGGTTTAATAAGCTTTTATCCTCTTTGATATTTTCTTTCCAAGCGTCTATCAATTCCGATAGCAAAGCATGTACTTTAGCTGACGAATATTGCCCGGCTTTAGAGTTGTGCTGCCACCAAATAACTTTACTAACCGCCATCGAACCTTCCGGCCTGGCAGAAGAAGCGTCGCCTTCAAACAACTTGGGCAAAATAGTCTTAATGGCTTCGGCATCGGTATCACTAAAGCCAGTTTTATCGGCCAGCTGCGGTGTCATCGCGCCGTAAGCCACATAAATAGCGTGATCAACACGGTGCTTCATACCCATGGTATCGGAGCCTTTTTTAGTGCCGTCGCCTTCGCCGCTCACGCTTTTGGTAATCTGGGTGCTGGTAATACTGACGGGTTCAATACTAAACGCCGATTGAATAGTCACGGGGCCTCTGATAGCAATAGAAACACCGGCAGCGTCGGCCTCTTTACCAAATGCGAAGACTTGACCAAAGGCTCGGACATCAAACCACTGCTTACATGCTAGTTCTGCTGCTTTTTCTTTGCTATTTTCCCTAGGATTAAAGGCTTTTTTACCTAACCCTATTGGCGGCTCCGCATAAGCTCGATTTTGCAGGCTGGTCATCCCGTCAGTTTTTTTCTCGTCGGATTGCACAAAAATCGTGTGACCCACCATTTGCAAACGATCCCGAAGTTTACGTTTTAAACAAACATCGGTAACTTCACCATAACCATCATAATCCGTGCGGGGCCGATTACCATTAAGTGGATCGCCGTTAGGGTTAGCATGTTTAACGCTGAAGATAATCGCAAAATCAATTTTATGGCTTAATGCACTCATTCTGAGTCTCCTTGTGGTGATGTTTCGTCTGGGGTTTCGGATTTAGTTTTAAATTTTTGGCGTTGGCAGTGATAGCCCAATAAAAATTCACCAGATAATGCCGCTTTGCTAGTGAAGTCATCGTGTTTGAACATGGCTTGTACGGTGTCCAACTCTTTCAATTGATTGGTTAGAAATCCGGCGCGTGACACTCGTAAACGCTGCATGTAGGGCTGTAACGCTAATTCAATCGTGCGCCAGGTTTCAAAAGGGCGGTCAGCAAAACGCTGCATTAAGCGTGCAGCAGTTGTGGGACGATTTTCTCCGCCCACGCTTAACGCCACATCTTCTATGCGTTCGGCAATGGCTAACAGCCGACCGTACAGGTAGTCGCGCGCATGGTAGTTTTCTTCTAGTGCCATAGCATATTCTCTTCGTTGAGTTAAATTCGGGTGTCGTTGGTGATAGCCTTTGTAGAGCGCACAGGCAATGCCTAGCGTTTTTTCCCAGTCATCTTCAAATGACCGTCCGTTATAGCTTCTTTTTTTCATGCCGATTCTATTGCAAGCTCTGCGAAAAGTTGATTCCACTAAATCCCTAGGAATCGGTAAGCCATCGATAATGCACGGCAGTAATCGCGCTACTGTTGCTTTCTGCAATTTATCATCAAGTTGCAAAGTGCCTTTTTCATCGCGATGCCCATATGCGACTGCGCTTATATCTTTTGGTGAGGGAACTCCCACAAATTCAATTTTTTTAACTGCTTTGCTGTCCCACCCGTAGTTTTGTTGCCAAGCAAAATGGCTATGCCAGGTTTCAATGCAGTTGAGAAAGTCATGGCTGAACAGTTCGCGGTAATAAATAATCCCCATGCGCCCAGGTGTCGCAGAGTCGATACCCATAATGATGATTTGTTCATTCGGGCTTAATTTTGCAGCATAACCAGCCATGTATTTTTTAAGTTTTAGGGCAAATAACTGTCCTAAATCATGGGAGTAATCTTGGGAAGGTTCCTGTTCTAACTCTTCACCTACTTCATCAAGATCATATTCGTCACTATCAAACAGTGCCCATGTGTCACGTAAAGGCTCAGGTATTGCGTTCCCTGATATAGCCCAGGATACAAAAACTTGTGGTTCTTTATCACCGCATTTAAAACCTTGACGAGAGATTAACCAGCGAAGAGCATTGTGCGCTTTTTGTGAAACGTCAAAACCGATGCTACAGGCTTCAGAGTTATCCAAAAATTTACCGCGATAGGTGTAACCACCGCCGTCGTTTGATGAAATTAACTTGGCACCATCACTCGCGTTTCTAATAAATCTGGAATGGTTTTCGATTAAACGAACTTTTTCACCAGTTATAAAACAAAGCCCGGATTTTGAGTTTTTCAATTTATCAAACTCAATCCATTTCTCGATTAAATCATTATCATCCCATGTGCCAGAACATGGATTACCTGGTTCTTCAACTTTCCATCGTACAAAAGCCTTTTCAGCATTAATTTTTGTTTTTTGGCCGCTTCTATTTGAAAACGTTATTGGAAATTCTATTGCTTGGTTCAAGTCGCTCCATAAACTTCGTTTTTCCAGATACGTGGAAATGGCTAGAATTTTAGGATGTGCATATTTTGACAAGCACCATTCTTTAAGTTGGTTTAAATATGCGTCATTTCTGGCTTGTATTGAATCTGGCATATCAGAAGCGCAATAACCTAATTCGTCGCAAAGCGGATGAGGGGCAATTTTTGCCCCAGCTCGTCCAGCAGACGACTCTGTTGCAGGTATAAGCGTTAAAGAATCCTCTCCGGATAACAGGGTAATTCTGTCTTTTTTTATATTTCCATTGCCATCGATAACCACCTCAATATGCGCCGTTTTAACAAAATGGGATATTGGCCAAGGTTTTGATGTTTCTAATCCAATTCCTTGTTCGTAAGTTTGATACAGCTTTTCCATCCAGCTCATAATTGTGCCTCTTCATCCGCAACGGCCAACAGATTTTCACCGATACCGAATTCTTTTCTACTCATAGGCCGAACAAACCGGCGCACCTCGCATTCTTCCGGACGGGGAAATTCCAGAATCCCTTTTTTGAGCGTGGCCTGCCAAAACTGGCTATGCAGTTCGTCAGTGCCAGTTTCGTCCGGGTAGGCAAAACTATGGAACATCAAGCCAAAGGGTAATTCGTTCCGATCGTCATAAGCACCTTTGCCCTCGCCGAATTCGCAAGGTTCAACATAGCCCTGGCAATCGCGTGTACCTAAAAAAATGTCCTGCCTGCCGCCTTTTTCCAAACTCCGATTAAGCATGGCATTATGCTTGCCATAATTCTGGTCGCCTTCAAGTTCCGGGCGATGTTTATTCCATTCAAAATGCGCTTCAACCTGGTATTCAACATCACGCAAAAACGTATAAATCGCGAGACTGTTGCCACCGCCCCAGACTAACGGCTTAGTGCCTTTGGTTTGAGTGCGTAGCGGCTTTATGACCCTGACTTTATCGACATGCCATATCAGTGTCGGCTTCCAATAGATGGATTTGAGCACACCCTTGATGGCCTCATAGGTCGGCAGTTGATATGAACATTTTTCCCCGCCCACCTTGGTAATGGGGTCGGTAAATAACGCATACTTGCCCCATAATCGAAAACTAATGCTGTTTTTCACAAATACCCTCCTTTGGGCATAATTTTTATTATGGAACTCACTTTCCCCTTTGAAAAAGAGGGTAACAATTCTTATAAAACAATGACTTCAGCTTTGCCAACGGCTTCAGTAGACAAGCCAAACGCTTCGCTGTAATAGCGTTCGTCCAGGCAAAACACGCCTTCGCCCGGTTGAATTTCGTAGACTGCGTTTTGCTCTTGTAATTTTTTCCACACGTTCGGAAATACGTTAACGCTAAATTTTTGCGCTTGTTTTAAACAGGTGTAGTAGCTGGCGGCATCAAACTCTTTGGCGATTCCACAAAGTTCAATAATGAGTTGTTTGCCTTGTTGGTAAGGCACAATGACAGATTGCGTAGGCGCGTCTATGGCTTTAAAGGCATTGCCTGCAGTCATAAACGATTGCTTTAGGTGTAGTGGCGTGTTGGCCCCAATGTTCAAGTTATTGTCGCTAAGTAAATTGAGTAGCGTGTCATCTCTTCCAACTATTTTCGCTGTTAACGGATAAGCCATTTGGTCGGCACGCTCATAAAAATAATATTTAAAATACAACTCCATATTTTCCGGGTCTAACAAAGCTTTATCCTTAACCTCACTGAATACGCGCTTGGTTTTGTCTCGCCCGACTTTAATGTCAATCAGTTGGTTAATGGTTTCCTTTGCCGGATTTAAGACATGTACAGTAGCCGTGTCCAAGCGGCCATTTCTGTTGCAGCGCCCTGCGGCTTGAGCTATCGAATCCAATCCGGCCAGAAAGCGAATCACACTGGCAAAATCAATATCCACCCCGGCTTCTATTAATTGCGTGCTAAAGCAAAGCACCGGCAGTTTAGCCGCTAACCTTGCCCGCATTCTGTGAAAAAGTTCATTGCGGTGCGCTGAACATTGGTTGGTGCTTAAATGAAACAAGCTATCCCTAGCAACGGAATCAGAACATTTGATATACAGGGCTTGCGCCCATGCTTTGGTATTAACGATGACCAAGCAATTGCCTTTCACTTTGAATTCTGACAATGCCAATTCCGCTATTTCATCTTCTAACCAGCCTTCGGATTTGGTTTTATTGCTGATTTCAACGCGCTTTAATTGGTCGAATAATTCTCTGGGATCTTTTATGAGGTGATTTTCTTCGGGGATCAGCAGTTGGCCTTTTTCCGGTGCCTTCAATTGATCGAGCAACGGTTGGGTTGCTGTACATAACACCGCTGTGGTTTTGGTATACGCACTTAAAAAGTTAAGAGCGTTACAAAATAGATGCGTACAGTTAATCGGTAAGGTTTGAATTTCGTCAAAAATGATAACGCTGTTGGCGAGTTGATGCAAGCGGCGCACGCCGCGCGTACCGCCGCTAAAGAGTGTTTCTAAAAACTGCACCATTGTCGTCAGCACTATCGGCGCATCCCAATTTTCAGCGGCCAGCTTGCTATGCCAGGTTTGATTTTCCGGCTCTAAATTTGAGTGATGCTCAAGCACCCAGGGATATTGGTCCCCCTCCTGCTCAACGACTTTTCGGATGGCTTCGGCATTTTGTTCGATGATGGAGGTGTATGGAATAACGTAGATAATCCGTTCTAAGCCGTGGGTGTTGGCGTGATGCAGGGCATAACGGAGACTGGCGTAAGTTTTTCCGCCACCCGTCGGCACTGTCAAGGTGTAAATGCCTTGGGCATCTTGAGCGCGATTTTTACAGGTATCGGAAATCGCCCGGCGTATGGTGTTAATGGGCGTATCGTGAACTTGCTGATCGGTTAAAAACAACTCCAGCCTATTGATGGCAATATCCCATAACACGGCTTTATTACGATAAACCGATTGTTGTGGTCTTTCAAAATCAGCACTATTAATGCGGTCTGCATCAATCAGGCAACTGAATAAAAAGCGCGTCCAAAAGCCGATATAAAAACATTTAATGGTTTCAGATATGGTTTGCCCATGCTGATCATTTTTTGTGAGCAAGCTTATCTGCTTGAGCATGGACAACATCAATGGCTTGTCGGCCAGATTTTTGGCTTGCTCCAGAATATGGTCGTCTGCATTTTGCTTGCACTCAGCCAAATGCGACATGTCGTCTTCTTTATCTATGCGCTTTTTGAAGCCATTGGTTCCTTCGGGTGTCAGGCAATCAATCAGGCCACTATGGTGTGAGGCGATGCATAATGCCAGTATCTGTCCACATAATTTGCCTTCGCCATTTTTGCCATATTTACTCAATGCTTCCCAGATTAACTGCGCACCTGCTGTTGAGTGATCTACTTTGCCCTTCTGGGCGACGGCATCAACGTAATCTGCATCCATGTCATTGAGTAATCCGGTACCGGATTGAATGTAGTTTTGAAAAGATGCGCTGTATTTGCCAAAATCATGCAATAACCCTATTAACTCCCCCGCTTCAGGCACATTGATTTTGGCGGCTAACGTTTTGGCAATATCAGCCACTTCCTGTAAATGGGTGGCGACTGTTTGCTGTTGTTTATCCGTTTTACGAACATGGGCTATGTAAGATTGGCTTTTTATCATTGATGTTTTTTTATAAAAATTATCTGAAAACGCTTCTAGCTTTTTGCTAACCATAGCAGCCTTGCTTCCATCATCAGCCGCCAAGTGGTGTGATTGTAGTTCGATCACTGGAAAGTATCTGTAACGCTCTGCACTTGATGTAAACTTTATACTAGCACTTACTTATCATGCAATCTTTATTTGCACATATTCATGACCGAAATTCCGCAAGACTTTTTTAAATGGGATGTCAAACAGCGTTTAACGCTGCTGGAAGCTACCGTGTTCTGGACTGGCGAGTTGGTAACCGGCTTTTTGACCTCTACTTTTTCAATCAGCCGGGTGCAGGCGACTAAGGATATTGCTTTGTATCTGTCGCTACGACCGGATAATTTACGGTACGACCGTTCGCTGAAGCGCTATCTGATTACCGAGCAATTTTCGCCGCTGCTGATTACCGGCAGTCCGCAGGAATGTTTGCAAGTGTTGCAAGCGTCGCAATCGGCTGCGCCGCCGGTGGTGACGTTGATGAGCAATCTGCCAGCAGTTGAAGTATTGGCATTGCCAACGCGCCGTATTGATGTAACTGTGTTACGTCCGGTGTTGCAGGCAGCGCGTTTCGGCTTGGTGCTGGAGATCGGCTATCAATCGATGTCAACACCGCAACCGGTGACACATAAAGTGCTACCGCATACGCTGGTGTTTGACGGTTGGCGCTGGCATATGCGGGCATTCAGTTATTCGCATAACGACTTTCGCGATTTTGTGTTGGCGCGAATTCATCAGGCATCGGTGGCGGGTAAACCGGAAAAACCTAGCCCGGTTGATACCTTATGGGAAACGCAACTGACGGTTGAAATCGGCCCGCATCCGGGTTTAAGCGATTCGCAAAAGCAGGCGGTGGAGCGGGATTTTGGCATGGCGGACGGCAAATGTTCCTCCTCAGTGAGGGCTGCGTTGTTGTCTTATTTATTGTTGTCGCTGCGAATCGGTAAAGACGATTATCAACGCGAAGCGATGGCCCAGCAGATTGTGTTGCTTAATCGGGATGAATTGCAGCCGTACTTGGCTTTTTAAAATCCCCCTCAACCCCCTTTATGCCCCTGAGGGTACTTTATTTAAAGGGGGAGGTAAGCGGTTGTCATTTTTCAATAATCGACAATTTATCTTCTGCTATGCCCAATAACAGCTCGCCTTTTAGTAAACCGAGTAATTCTCGGCCTGCCATGACATAACGCCAGCCATGCAATAACGGGCATTCATCGTTGTCGCCGAACAGCAATTCTTCCAAATCTTTGCGCGTTGCCAAGATAATTGGGTTTAAGGCATTTTCTTCGGCACGCACGCGAACCCAAGCGGTCAGAATATCCAGGATGGCTTCTTGTTGCTGGGTTTTCTTGAGCGGTCGACCTTTATCATTGAGTGGAATGGGGGGACGAT
>Ga0208751_100112_pt1 | contig 28364 bp, 19 predicted proteins | sample LakWasMet22_HOW5_2_FD_183868 | JGI IMG/M metagenome (GOLD analysis project Ga0208751, IMG submission 183868) | Freshwater sediment methanotrophic microbial communities from Lake Washington under simulated oxygen tension - Sediment Metagenome... | ecosystem: Environmental > Aquatic > Freshwater >... | reverse complement strand
GCCGCCAGCAAATCCTCACAGCCGACATGGTCGCCACTATAGACCCTATCTAGGATACCGTAGGGCGGGCCATGCGTAATCAACACATCGGTGTCATCAGGAATCATCTCCCACATCTGGGCAAGCGCCTCTCCTCGCGGGAGGTTGTAAGCCCAGTTATGAAAATCAGGTTGCCAGGGCGTACCATAAAAATTCACGCCATTAATTTCGATAGCGTTATCTTCAAGATAAATTGCGTTGTTAAGTAACGCCTGGATTTCTTCCTGGGTTTGGAAAAAAAATGGCCAGTCGTGATTGCCCGCGATCACCAACTTGTGCGTGTGTGGCAGCTGACCGAGAAAATCATTAAATAGCTCAAGCTCGAAGGAACTCCCGCTTAAGCAGACATCCCCAGCCACAATGAGGACATCGCCATCTGGAATTTGCAGGGCACTGGTTTGGCCATGCGTGTCGGATATACAGACAATGCGCATGCCTTGGCTAGATTGAGCTGTCTTCAAAGGAGTACTTGTTTGAGTTAACGAGTGTTTAATCATTAATTTTTTTCCGGACATGGTCATAGCTCTCGTCTTATACGTAGCGGAGCATGTACATCAATGCCGGAAACTATCTTTGAAAAAAGGAGAACAAAGAACACCAACACCATGCCCTGTAGTGTTTGGTGTGATAACCAAATGGTCGTGATAATTGAGCCAGAGATTGCACATCGTATATAGTGCAATCGCAACTTCCAAGTATCTTCCTAGGTGTATCTAATTTTCAAATTAATTTAAGATCGGCAACATTATAACTTCAGAGTGTGGAGGCAATTCTCAGTATCATTTATGCCTGGAAGGAAGAAAAGTTAACGTGGCAGGGTATATGCAAAGCATCTTAACCTGTTATAGGAAAAAATCCGACTCGGCAGTCTTAAAATTCCAATTCCAATAAACTTATAACAGATGCTTACACATCAAAGAAGTTGACACTTAAAATACACGGTCCGGCTATTCCCAAACCGAGTAGTCAAAGTATAGCCGGGGAGCGCATTGCAAGGCAGCAAAGTGAGATAGAAAGACTCAAGCGTAAAAACTCAGAATTATTAGAGCAGTTTGTTATCTGGCAATACAATGCCTACAAGTACGGGATGAAAGAACATCAACTCAATGAGCCTCTGCCTCGGATTGATAGAGAGAGAACAGAATAACTATATACGACTATAAACATAGAAATTCATGTTTTTAATCTATACGACTGGATACCGTTCCTTTTAAATTAAGTTTCTCATTTAAAAAATCCATGCAAGCTTTATATGCTGCTTCATATATTTGATACTCTTGATAATTTAATTTAAATTCATTGGCAAATCTAGTAGTATTAATATCTAAACATCCACCTGAATATGTAAAATGCTCTTTTATATCAATACTTTCTTTTATTATTATCCCCAGAAAACTTTCTTCAGGAATATATAATTTAAAAGAAGAGAATCCACATAAGAAAAAAGGTCTTTCTTTATTTTCATAGGGATTTAGTATTTTTTCTATTGCTTTTTCGGCTGATATGTATGACTCATAAAATATTTCCTCAATATTTCTAGTAATTTCATATATGCTATACGAGTCCCATTTAAGGCGTTTAATAATTTCAATATTTAATTGCTTGTATTTAACTTGTCTTTTGTAAGGTTATTTGTATTAATCTTTTCATCTATGTTTTTAGAAAGCTCACAGTAATCATTAAAAAATTTTGAAAAGCTATATGGAACATTGAATTCTTCAAGCTCTATAAGTGCATCTTCCATTGCTCTCATACTTTTAAATACAATAATAAATGCTTTTAATTTTTCTACATCCTGATCTCCCTTATGTAAGCCAAAGCCCATCCATCAGAAAGCACGGGAGCCTGTTCTAACAGCAGCTCAACCGTTTTAGCTTGCCTATCGTATTTTCTAAGCACACGTTTAACCTCATGTCTATTGGTCACTTTAACACTTTCTTTGTTTCGCCCGCCATTTCCCATCTAAAAGCAAGCTCTCGCGCTACACGTTCAGCAGTGTCTTGAATTGATACTCCTTTTGCAGCTTTTGCTATTGTACTCGGAATGTTGAATAGCCTGCTAATCCGCCGCCTACCAGTGAAATTGCGAGCGTTTCGAGAAATGCCATAAGTTTTCTTATTTCCCAGTTTTGGCTCTAATAAATTATTAAGATGTTAACAGTGTATCTACCGCGAAACCTGGGTTGCAACACTAATTTTTTGAACCGCAAGGATTTTTCCCTTCCATATATCATCCAAACTGACACTGCAAAAAAAATCGCTTTGGCGTTTGTCATATTGACCGTTCCCTCTCACTCAGTCAGGCGTTCGAGTCGTAGCTTGCTCAGCGAAATATTCCCCAAGTCGAGATGAAGTCTCAGCTAACAATGATTTTAGAGAATAGAACCTTTAATATTTAGGCATATAAATCTAATGGAACTATTTATTATCCATTAGGTGTATTTCAAAATATAGGTTCCATGATTAGTCTATTTTCATTGGGTGACACAATCTCGACATGCAAGCCTTGTCGGCCAACAACGATGGCGAGCAGTGGACGCCCATCAGCACGCTTGCCAGCTAGCAGCGCCCATTCTGTTCGATCCAGTCCTGATGGTGTCGGATGATCCTGTGGATGCGTGTGCCATTCCCCCAGGTATCGAATAGTCCCAGCACTAGCGCGCCACCTGGACTCAGCAATGGCTTTATGACCAAAAGGCATACGTTCAAAAAAATAACGACATTGCTTATCTTTGAGCGTAGGCACGGTGACTTCGGTGATAATCATGTGAGCTCCATGTACTGTACCGAGCAACAGTCCGCCAGCCTCATGATCTGAAGGCAAATTCTGAATATGGCTTTGAAAATCTTCCAAAACAGATTCATCCAACGACACAAAGACACGCCGATCCGGTGTTGCCCAATACCTCAAGAAGAACATATCGGACAAGAATCCATTTTTGGAGGATCGCAATCAGACGTACCCAATTTGAATTGAGTATCTATAAGCTTTGTTCTCAAAGTTGGCGAAACAACACCATTTACCCAGGCCAGAACCATCTCCGAGGCTAGGCTAGCAGCTTGAACAGACACCGATGCAGGAAAAGGGACATATAGGCCCTCACAACCTTGGCCCGCCAATATCATCGGAAGCTCACCAGAGATAGAAGGCAGTAATCCTTCGTGATTAGCTTCAAACAGACAGCGGTAGCAAGCGCCATCGGCCCGTGTATGAATCAAAGCTCTAACTGCAGTACCAGGCCCCTCAATCCAGGCAGTGAGCATTGCTGCCTTTGTTAAGTACTGTTTGCATAGCCAGTGGCCAAGGGATTCTTCCCCAGTTGCGTCTATTATCAAATCGAACTTCCCTAGTTGTGCCATCCTAACATCGACAGGCAGGTCTCTAATTTTTGCACCAGGCGCACCACGGCGAAGTTCTCCAGCAAGACCCACTGCTTTATTCACAAAAAGACTCGGAAAACCTAACCGGTGTCGGCCGATATTCTGGGGTGATAGGGTTTCGAAATCGACAAGCGTAAGCTCTCCGCTCGACGTGCCTGCGCCAGCTTTGACCAGCATCTCCGCTAGAAAACCGCCGATGGTTCCACACCCTATCAGCACAATATGTTTGCCAGCGAGTGTTTGCATTCCTGGAATATTCCTCTGAGCCATGTAATGGTCATCAATGTGCATCACGGACACAGGTATCACATCAAAATTATGCATATTAGCTGGCTTAACAGCATGTTTTCCTTTCTTGGTTTTCTCGCGATTGAAAAGCACTACAAAACCATAGGTAAGCAGCGGAGACTCAATGAGAATGAGCACGCCTTTTGCTTTGGTTTTAAGGCCTTGCTGCAAGCGCTCTTCAATCTTTTTACGGCACCTCTGGTCGAGCTGTCGTTGCCAATCTAAAAGATCACATATCTTCTTAGGCGGCCAAGCAGTCTTCAAATTGGGTCGAGGTTTCGCGCAAGTTCGAATTCTGTACGTCAATAATTTTTTGTCAGCGATATCCAAATTAAGTGATTTGAGTTTGGCAGCTGTCCGCAAAGCATCATCGGTTACGATGACAATCAATCGACCATCAGACTTGAAGGTCATGGTATTCTGACGACCAAGCTGCTGATCCTGAATATCTACCAAACATGGAATGCCGTCCCAATAGGCGTAGAACTCTTCTTCAAGATCAGCAACCATGTCGCCCTTGAGAATCGAGTCAACGACTTCTTCAGCCCGCTGAATACAAGCAAGGGTCTGGCCTACTTGATCGAAAATGTCAAGTACGATAGTACCCTTAGCGATGTAACATAGCTGCCCGTTGCTATTGATATGCGGGGTTATAGGGCCTAATGAAGATGGCAGATCTAAAAGTTGAATGCTCGGAATGTCAATGAATTGCGGGTCAACCTGAAGTTCGCAATCGTGAGCTGATTCTGAGCATCGTAGCTGTCCCAAGAATCGAAGTCGCCCATCAAAGGTGCTGCCAACAAACTTGAAGTCACGAGCTCGAAGAGCATCGACAACCCCCTCAATTTTACCTGATGCGCTCACCCTGCCTTGGTCCTCCCGACAAGTTCACTTGGGCCGGCTACTGCTGGTGTCGACAAAATGGTTGCTGTCACCGATGCAATCTTTATACGATCCGGTCTATCGGGAAACCTTGGACCAAGCTGATTAATTAGCCATCTGCATGCATGAGTCGCGCTCCCAGCATCGATAGCTCCACGTAGCGCTTTCTCAAATTCCTCGAAAGCCTGAGCTGCATCTTCCACACCTTCTTTCCCCAGTCGATTTGTTAAAGACTCAGACTGTTCCACAGGGTTGTTAACACCGCTACGTAGCTTTTCGGGTAGAACCGTTACGACATCCAATAAAGCCAGATCATCACGCCTATCACGCTTTTCGAAAAGTGGTGCCGCTGCAGCCATAAGAAGAATAGATGCCGGTCCACCGCTCGACCATCGCCAGTCGCGAAATGCTTTCAAGTAGCGAACCACCCTCCGTAACTGTTCTCCCTTTGCGTCCACCTCGGTAAGAAACCATTCCTTAATAGGACGCGGGTCTGACTCCATCCAGTTACGTTCTCGATGAGCAAGTAGCACGCTATTCCGGGGTAGTGCTGTCCAAGCGTCACGCTCAGCCTTAAGCATTGCCTCGTCAAAAGTGAAATAACCATAACTCTCAAGGGCGGCCACCGCTAGGCTTCTGAACTCATGATCGGGAATAGCGTACAGAGGAATGTCAATGTGCGCAGAAGCCGAAATCTCGATACGCACACAAGTAGGTTTATCCGTTATTAGCGTCCACTTCCTTTCTTTGACTAGAGGGACCAGCGCCGCCTCTGCTGCCATAAAGAAGATTGTCGCTGCTACGCTTGGCCGAGCTGTTTGAGAAACAAACCCCAGTGGCAGGTAACAACCGTCATCAATGTCGGCCTGTTGACATTCCTGGGCGGGTGCATTCAAAGTCTTATAGGCCCATGAGCCTTGCGTGAAGAATCGAGGCTCCGGAACATCCTCAGTGTAACCTTTCTCCTTAAGAACGCGCGGGATACCAGTACGAAGACAACGACGAACTTCGGTTTTGGCCTGAGCGATATAGGCACGAACATCAGTGGGTAAATTCAGTTCGTCATGAAAACAACACTCAGCATCATCGCTGGTAAAGAACAGGGAACTCAGGTTTTGCATCAAGACTCCTTAATTACATTTTTGTTCGGGCCATGAAAGAAAGTTGGCGCGGTGGCCAAATGTTCTCGGAAGGGATTAAACAGTTGGTCCCCTAGTGCGCGCTGGGCAGCGTGCATGCCACGATCTTTGAGGGTATTAGTTGAACCATCAGTGACCCTGTCCAATGTCTTTACGTCGCGGCTTTGGTCAGGTGTCGCTTTGTCATCGATTTGATAGTAATGACCTCCAAGTGATTGCCGGAGCATGTAATCCACCGAGGACTCTTGAGCTGAGATGACCAGATCGAATAAACCACCACGCCACAAACCAAAGCCACGATCAAGATTCGCAGAACCTCGTATTGTCGCTCCGATGGTCATTGTGCCGATTGATAAGACTCGAATTCGTGCATTCTGATTAGGCGCAAGAAATGTGTTGACCTCGTGTAATCCGAAGAGGCCGGGTGCATTTCCAACCAAACCACCATCGGCGAACACACCTCTTTCGTGCCGAAATAGAGGGAAATAGACCGGTGCAGCCGCTGTGGCAAGAGCCACATCTACCAACTTCATTTCATAGTCAGTTTCAAAGGTCTCATGGTGTGGTGTCTTGAAGAACTGACCTCGACCAGTGGAATAATTCACGGCTGGGATAAGAACTCGATGCTTTAATTCACCGATCGTCATGTCGCCAAATTGCTCTGTCAAAACGCTTTTAAGACCTGTTGAGTCATGCTTGGCTCTGAGCCAGAAACCGAAGATGCGCCTAGCCCATGAGTGACAACCGAAGATTCGGTTACCATTATTCTCGAACAGCGCTTTGAGATCATTTGCAGGCACCTCAGCCGCAAGTCCTAACGCAAGGAGACCGCCTGCGGAAGTGCCGCAGATAAGATCAAAGTGGTCTGCAATTGGTCGGCCCAGCGACTTTTCCAACTGGCTAAGAACTGTGGCTGTGTAGAGTCCTCGGTAACCGCCACCAGAAAGCGCTAGGATATGAAAAGTAGGAGTATCAATCATATTTGATCACCTTGGATTTTAATACCAAGCTATCTTGGTTTATTACTGTCATGCGATACTCCTTTCAAAGGTTTTAATTGTTTAAACGGAACATAGTAAAGGGGCAGTTATTTTGATAAGGGACTCAATGAACTGGCATTCTTGGAGAATTATCTGAAACTCCATACAATTAATTTCAGACATTTATGCTTCTTTGAAACAGCATTCGGCTTTATATGATGTTGGTATGCATAAATTTCAAGTGTTAAACACTCTAATAGAACTCACTCTTGGGTTGTTTTTGCCTGTCATTGAAAGTTAGTCAAAGAAGACTCATTCAGATTTCGAGACATAAGAAATATCTGCATTTATTTCAAAAACGATGCTCCCTACAGAACGCCTGATATGACTTCGCAGCAAAAAGCATTGCGAGAGCAGCGATCATTAGCGGAATCAGGAAATACACCCAGCCAAAGCTTTGAGCTAATTGTCCTAAAAGAGTTGATGCTGATGCTCTTGCATATTGGTCAACTGCCAAGTCCAAAGTCCAAAACGACACAAACATCAAAACAGTGCTGACAATCGCACCAACCTGCCAAAACATATCGGTTAAATCGAACAGAACATCAAACAAGCCTTCCGATGTAGATTTTCTTCTTCTGCGGCCCATAGGCTCCTCCAGATAATTAGTTGAATAAGCGGCTTTATCGAATCATTTCAATAGTCAAAAGCCGCAGGTTAATTACTTTTCTTTCGTTACGCCCTTAAACGGCTTGCCGTCGGATTTAACATCCAAGAATCGTCCAGTATTCGTGTCACGCTTAACCCAATGACCTGAGGGCGTTTGAGTTTGCGAACGTTCACGTACGGCGCCATTGCGATGACCATCGCCTGCGGGTGGATTTGTAGCCATATAAACTCCTATCGGTTATAAAAATTGATCTAAAAATAAATAATACGTCATCAATATGATCACGTCAAATGTTCAAAATGTTGCTTTATGCGGCAAAGTCTTTAGAATGCATCGTCATGAATAAAGCAACTCATCCCACATCAACCATCGAAACACTGAACTACGCCCAGCGTGAACGACTCATATTTATCGAATTTCGTTTGTATTTTCTCGGAGACGTTGGGCGTCAAGACTTAATGCAACGGTTCGGCATAGCGCCTGCTGTTGCCACACGAGATTTTGCGCACTACCGAGAGCTGTTTCCGAATAACATCGATTTTGATAACAAGTCCAAATCCTACGTGATCGGACAAGCGTTCTCTCCGGCATTCCAACACTCCTCAGAACGCGTATTGACGGCGCTATCACGCGGATTCGGTGATGGCATTGGAGGCAGTAGCGATCCTTTACTGATGTGCGAATTGCCGATAGTGCTCAATCAGCCATCGACGGAAATCTTGGCGCCAATTACTCGGGCAATACACCAACAAAAAATCGTCAGCATCGATTACACCTCCCATAGCAGCGGATTTTCGACCCGAGAAATCGCTCCGCACGCCCTGGTCAATGATGGCTTACGCTGGCACGTCCGCGCCTATGATCGTAAAAGACTCGATTTTCTGGACTTTGTTATCACTCGGATTCCTAGAAGCCAATTTGTCGAAGCGGGACAGGTGTTACCTCACGAACAGCATAATGCCGACATCCAATGGAACAGGATCGTGGAATTGGATTTAGTGCCGCACCCAAATCAAGAACATCCCGAGATTATCGAAAACGATTATGGAATGATCTCCGGCGTAGTACATCTGAAACTGAGAGCAGCCGTTGCAGGTTATGTATTGCGGCAATGGATAGTGGATTGTTCATCGGCACACAGCATGCAAGGCAAGGAATATCGATTGTGGTTAAGAAATCACTTAGCGCTCTACGGTGTTTCCAGTGCCAAATTTGCCCCTGGGTACGAATTCCCCGAGGTTTAATTAGCTAAACCAAAGTTGGATATGGATAAATTTTGTTTTAAGACTTGGATAATGGAATCCAGCCAATGAATCACGCAGCACACAACAAACTCGTTTCCTTCATATGGTCGATTGCCGACGATTGCTTGCGCGATGTCTACGTCCGCGGCAAATACCGCGATGTAATCTTGCCGATGGTGGTATTGCGCCGACTGGATGCACTGTTAGAACCCAGCAAAGATAAAGTCTTGGAAGAGTTGGTTTTTCAGAAAAACGACATGGGCCTAACCGAGCTGGACGATAACGGTCTAAAAGAAGCCTCCGGCTATGTGTTTTATAACACCAGTAAATGGACGCTCACGCAATTATTGAAAACCGCTACCAACAATCAGCAAATCCTGTTGGCGAATGTCGAAGATTACTTGATTGGTTACAGTGCCAACGTCAAGGAAATCATCGACAAGTTCAATCTCAAAACCCAAGTGCGCCACATGGCCAGCAAAGATGTGTTGCTCGGCGTACTGGAAAAATTTACCTCACCTTATATCAACCTCACTCCCTATGACAAGGAAGATCCGGATGGCAACCGGCTACCCGTGCTCAGTAATCTGGGCATGGGTTATGTCTTTGAAGAACTGATCCGAAAATTCAACGAAGAAAATAACGAAGAGGCCGGCGAACACTTTACCCCACGCGAAGTGATCGAATTAATGACTCATATGATCTTCGATCCGGTTAAAGATCAACTGCCACCGGTCATGACTATTTACGACCCTGCTTGTGGTTCCGGTGGCATGCTCACCGAGTCGCAAAACTTCATTAAGGATGAGGAAGGCGCGATTCGGGCAACGGGCGATGTCTATTTGTACGGCAAGGAAATCAACGACGAAACCTACGCCATCTGCAAATCCGACATGATGATCAAGGGCAACAACCCCGCCAATATCCGGGTGGGTTCAACCTTGACGACGGACGAATTTGCCGGAACACGTTTTGATTTTATGCTCTCCAATCCGCCCTACGGAAAAAGCTGGGCCAGCGAACAAAAATACATCAAAGATGGCAGCGACGTTATCGACTCTCGGTTTCGGGTAATACTGAACGACTACTGGGGCAACTCGGAAACGCTTGATGCCGCGCCGCGCTCCAGTGATGGCCAATTGCTGTTTCTGATGGAAATGGTCAGCAAAATGAAACCGTTGGATAAAAGCCCACACGGCTCGCGAATCGCTTCCGTCCATAACGGCTCCAGCCTGTTCACCGGCGACGCCGGCAGCGGCGAAAGCAATATTCGTCGGCACATCATCGAAAATGATCTGCTCGAAGCCATTATCCAGCTACCCAATAATTTGTTCTACAACACCGGCATCACTACCTACATCTGGCTGCTATCCAATCACAAAGCACAGCCCCGAAAAGGCAAAGTACAATTGGTCGATGCCAGCCAGCTCTACCGCAAACTGCGCAAAAATCTCGGTAACAAAAACTGCGAATTCGCCCCCGAACATATCCGGGAAATCGTCGACACCTACCTGGCTTTGGCAACCCAGGAACGCCAAACGAATGATTCCGCCATTGCCGCTCAAGTTTTCGACAACAGCGATTTTGGCTACTTCAAAGTCAATATCGAGCGACCAGATCGCCGTAAGGCACAATTCAGCCTGGAGCGTATCGAAACCTTACGTTTCGACAAGGCGTTGAATCAACCCATGCAGTGGATTTACCAACAGTGGGGTGATGCAGTCTATCAATCTGGTTTGCTGGACGAACACGAAAAAACCATCCTGGCCTGGTGCGAAGACAATGAACTGGGCCTCAACGCTAAAAATCGTAGCAAATTGCTTAACCTGGATACTTGGCGTAAACAACTGAATCTAATGCAAACCGCCCAGACTTTAATGGTGGCGATCGGCACGGACGAATCCAGCGATTTCAACCGGTTTAAAGAATCTGTTGAGAAAACCCTCAAGGCGCAAAACCTGAAACTCACGGCCAGCGACAAAAACGCCATTCTCAACGCCGTCAGTTGGTATGACGAAGCCGCCGAAAAAGTCATCGCGCAAAAACTCAAACTCAGCGGCGACAAACTCGAGCAATTACTGCATCACCTGGATTGCCGCGAACATGAGCTGCCGGATTTCGGCTATTATCCAACCGATAAGAAAGGCGAATATATTACTTACGAATCCAATACCGATCTGCGTGACAGCGAATCGGTGCCATTGAAAGACAACATCCATCGTTATTTTCTGGCGGAGGTTAAACCACATGTGGAAGAAGCCTGGATCAACCTCGACTCCACCAAGATCGGTTATGAAGTCAGCTTCAATAAATACTTCTATCGGCATAAGCCGCTGCGCGGCATGACTGACGTGGCTAAAGACATCATTGCCCTGGAAAAGCAGGCCGAAGGCCTGATTGCCGATATTTTGGACATTGATGTAAATCAGCTCTAGGTGCCTATCATGAATGATGCCGAACCATTGAAATCAGCAAGCGCGCATCCTTCGCTATCCGATGGACTAGCGCCGCTTTTCAGTAATATTGCCCTCGTTATTCAACAGTCACGTCAGCAAGTACAGCAGGCAGTGAATACTGTGATGGTGCAATGCTACTGGCAGATTGGCTGCTTGATCGTCGAACATGAGCAACAGGGACAGTCTCGTGCCGCCTACGGTAAACAACAATTGCAAGTGCTCTCACAGCATCTTACCTTGGAATTCGGTAAGGGTTTTGATGCCAGCAATCTGCGGAATATGCGGCGCTTTTACTTAACCTTCCCAATTCAAGAGACAGTGTCTCTCAAATTGAGTTGGTCGCATTACAAACTATTGGCCAGTATCGAAAACGACCAAGCTCGCGCATGGTATCAGCAGGAAGCCATTCAGCAATGCTGGAGCGTGCGGGCATTGGAACGGCAGATTGACAAACTCTACTACGAACGCCTGTTGTCCAGTAAGGATAAAGCGCCGGTTAAAGCAGAAGCGGAACAGCATATCGCCCACGAAAACCAGCGGCAACAGCAACTGCGGCCTCAAGATGTATTACGTGATCCCTATATTCTCGATTTTTTGAACCTGCCCAGCCAACATTTATTGGAATCTGATCTGGAGCAAGGCCTGCTGGATAACCTGCAAGCCTTCCTGTTGGAATTGGGCAAGGGTTTTGCCTTTGTCGCTCGGCAACAGCGCGTCCGCACCGAAGACCAGGACTTTTACATTGATCTGGTGTTTTACCATTTCAAGCTAAAGTGCTTTTTACTGATCGACCTGAAGCTGGGCAAGCTCACTCATCAAGATGTCGGCCAGATGGACAGCTATGTGCGCATCTACGACCAACAGCAACGGTCGGCGGACGACAACCCGACCATCGGCCTGATCCTGTGCAGCCAAAAAAGCGAAGCGGTCGTTAAATATTCGGTGCTGACTAACAGCGAACAATTGTTCGCCGCCAAATATCTGCCATTTTTACCGACCGAAGCCGAGCTGAAACGCGAATTGGAACGGGAGCGGATTAAAGTACAGGCGCAATTGCTGAATAAAACGGATGAGGCGGATGATGATTGAGCAACTGGCGGCTTTGCCGAAATACGCAGCTTATAAAGATTCGGGTGTGGAATGGTTAGGGGAGATTCCGGCTCATTGGATAACAAAAAAGTTAAAAAGAGTCCTAAGTTTTAAAACTGGTGGAACACCTTCTTCTCATGTTGCGAGTTATTATGATGGTGACGAACCTTGGATAACTATTTCAGATTTATCAGGTAGATTTACCGATAAATTTCACACCATATCAAAATCAGGTATTAAGGCAGCAAATATACCATTAGTAAAGTCTGGATCATTGTTGTTTAGCTTTAAATTGTCTGTCGGACAAGTAGCTTTCGCTCATCAAAATTTATATACAAATGAGGCAATCGCAGCATTTGAACCATGTGGGAATGTAAACTTAAATTATTGGTACTATGCAATTTCTCAGTTTTTAATAAGAAATGCTGCTACGAATATTTATGGCGCATATATTCTTAATCAAGATTTAATTAAGAATGCCTTGCTTGTAGTGCCTTCATATTCTGAACAAACCGCCATTGCCGCCTTTCTGGATCGCAAAACCGCACAAAACGACCAAGCCATGGCGATCAAGGAACAACAAATCGCCCTACTCAAAGAGCACAAACAAATTCTGATACAAAACGCCGTCACCCGTGGCCTTGATCCCAATGTAGCAATGCGCGATTCCGGTGTGGAGTGGATCGGCGAGATACCATCGCATTGGGAAGTAAAGCGGTTGAAATATGTTTTGGATGAACGAAATGAAAGATCAAAAACAGGTGAGGAACCATTATTTATGGTGAGCCAAACTCACGGCTTGGTAGTTCGATCAGAGTTTCACGAAAAGGCGGAAGTAGCGCAAAGTAATGTAGATAATAAAATCGTCTACAAAAATGATTTAGTTTTTAACAAACTAAAAGCACATTTAGGTGTATTTTTTAAAAGCAACCTTGATTTTAAAGGCTTAGTAAGTCCAGATTATGCTGTTTATCATTCAAATGGATTGATTGATGACTTGAAATATTTGGAGCATTTATTTCGCCATCCAGCATACATTGGGCAATTTATTATTAGGGCTACCGGAATAGTAGAGGGTTTAATTCGTTTGTATACTGGTGATTTATTCCAAATATCAATTCCTGTCCCACCAAAACAAGAACAAAAAGCTATTCTTGATCACATCGAAACCCAATCCGTCAAAATCGATCAGGCCATTGCGATACAGCAACTACAAATCGAGAAACTCAAGGAATATAAAGCCACGCTGATCAACCATGCCGTCACCGGCAAGATCAAAGTAGCCTAAGGACAAACACATGGTCAGCAAAACCACCGAGAAAGAACTGGAAATCGCCATTGAAAAACAGCTGACCGGCACTTGTCTGGAAGCGCAAAAGGGTGTTACCGAGGCTGGCGAGATGCCGTTCTGCCAGAACCACGGTTACCAGCTTGGCTTGCCACAAGATTTTAATGCTCGTTATGCCATCGACAGCAAACGCTTTTGGGCCTTCCTGGAACACACCCAGCATGAAGAGCTGGAAAAACTGCAAAAGCACGGCAGCGACTGGCAACTTAAAGTGTTGGAACGCTTCGATCGGCTGATCAAAAAATACGGTCTGCTGCATCTGCTGAAAAAAGGCCTGAGTGTCGACGATGCCACCTTGCACCTGATGTATCCGGCACCGCTGGCCAGCAGTTCGGAAAAAGTGAAGCAAAATTTTGCCGACAACATTTTCAGCAGCACCCGCCAGGTACGCTATTCCTTGAGCAATACCCTGGAAGAAATCGACTTGGTGCTATTCATCAATGGCCTTCCGTTTGCCACGTTGGAGCTGAAAAACCCCTGGACCGGCCAGACCGCTCGTTATCACGGACAGAAACAATATCGTGAAGATCGCGATATTAACCAGCCTTTGCTGCAATTCGGCCGCTGCCTTGTGCATATGGCAGTAGATACCGATGAAATCTACATGACCACCAAACTGGCCGGGGCGCACAGCTTCTTTTTACCGTTCAACAAAGGCCACAACTATGGCGCCGGCAATCCGACCAACCCAAACGGCCACAAAAGCGCGTATTTATGGCAGGAGGTGCTCAGCAAAGACAGTGTTGCCAACATTATTCAGCATTTCGTTCGGCTGGACGGCAGCAGTAAAGAGCCGTTAGATAAGCGCAGTTTGTTTTTTCCGCGTTACCATCAGCTGGATGTAGTGCGCAAACTGGTGGCGCATGTCAGCCAATATGGCGTGGGTCAAACCTATTTGATCCAACACTCGGCAGGCTCGGGTAAATCTAATTCCATTACCTGGGCGGCGTATCAATTAATCGAAGCCTATCCCGCCAGTCTGGTCACGCCGGGTGTGTTACCGGAAACTGCTCCCGGCGTTTCCGGCATACACCCCATCCCTGGGGATATTGATTTGGAAAAGCCATTATTCGATTCGGTGATTGTCGTCACTGATCGTCGACTACTGGATAAGCAACTGCGCGAAAACATCAAGGATTTTTCCGAAGTCAAAAATATCGTCGCCCCGGCATTTAAATCTTCGGAGTTGAAAAGCGCCTTGGAGCAGGGCAAGAAAATCATCATCACCACCATCCAGAAATTTCCTTTTATCATCGACGGCATCGCCGATCTGAGCGACAAACGCTTTGCGGTAATTATCGATGAGGCGCACAGCTCGCAGAGTGGTTCCGCGCACGACAATATGAATCGGGCGATGGGCAAAAGCGAGCAGGCAGAGGAAGAGGTGGTGGATGTGCAGGATAAAATCCTGCAAGCCATGAAATCGAGGAAAATGCTCGGTAACGCATCGTATTTAGCTTTTACTGCGACACCGAAAAACACCACGCTGGAAAAATTTGGTTGCCTGCAAGCGGACGGTAGCTTTGAACCCTTTCATCTGTATTCGATGAAACAGGCCATCGAGGAAGGTTTTATCCTGGATGTGCTGGCCAACTACACCACCTACAAAAGTTATTACGAGATCCAAAAATCGATTATAGATAATCCGCTATTCGACAGCGCCAAAGCGCAGAAAAAGCTGCGCGCCTATGTGGAACGCCATCAACAGACCATCAATATCAAAGCGGAAATCATGCTTGATCATTTCATTCCGCAGGTGGTCAACAGCAAAAAACTCAAGGGTAAAGCCAAGGGCATGGTAATTACCCAGAATATCGAAGCGACCATTCGCTATTACAAGGCTATTAGCCGGCTATTGAACGACCGAGGCAATCCCTTCAAAGTGGCCATCGCCTTTTCCGGCACTAAAGCCGTTGACGGCATAGAGTACAGCGAAGCCCAGATAAATGGCTTTGCCGAGAACGATACCCGCGATTATTTCGATAAAGACGAGTATCGCTTGTTGATTGTAGCAAATAAATACTTGACCGGATTCGATCAACCTAAGCTGTGTGCCATGTATGTCGATAAAAAGCTGCAAGGTGTGTTTGCTGTGCAAGCCTTGTCTCGATTGAATCGGTCAGCGCCGAAGTGGGGCAAGAAAACCGAAGATTTGTTCATCCTGGATTTCTTTAATTCTGTAGACGACATTAAAACGGCCTTCGATCCCTTCTTCACCTCCACGCGCTTGTCGGAAGCCACGGATGTTAATGTCCTGCATGAACTAAAAGACTCGCTGGATGATGAGGGTGTTTACGAGTGGCAAGAGGTTGAAAAGTTTGTCGAACTGTATTTCGACAATGCCGATGCCCAGCAACTGAGTCCGATCATTGATACCGCCGCATCCCGTTTCAACAGCGAATTAGAGTTAACCGACCTGCAAAAGGCTGACTTCAAGATCAAGGCTAAACAGTTCGTCAAAATCTATGGGCAAATGGCTTCAATCATCCCCTATGAAATTGTCGTTTGGGAAAAAGTGTTTTGGTTCCTAAAGTTTTTAATCCCTAAGCTGATCGTGAAAGACCCTAAGGCGAATCAGATTGACGAATTGCTGGAATCAGTGGATTTGTCGTCTTATGGGTTGGAACGCGTCAAACTGAATCACAGCATTGGCCTGGATGCCAGCGAAACCGAACTGGAGCCACAAAATCCCAATCCCCGTGGTGTGCATGATGGCAATGAAGAACACGACCCGTTAGACGAAATCATCCGCAGTTTTAACGAACGCTGGTTTCAGGGCTGGGGTGCAACGCCGGAAGAACAACGTATTAAGTTCATCATTATCGCTGACAGCATAAAGGCGCATCCTGATTTCCAGGAAAAATATCAAAACAACCCCGATGTTCACACCCGAATATTGGCGTTTGAAAAGATATTTGAAGATGTGATACTCAAGAATCGACGCAATGAATTAGAGCTGTATAAGCTGCTTGCTAATGATTCAGCATTTAAAGCCGCCATGCAGCAAAGTTTGAGGCAAATGGTGGCTTGATCGCAAATAGCACCGGTGCAAAATCTTATAGTAGTTTGGCTATGTGCGTTCTATAGATGGAAATGATCTCAAATCGCGATTAAGGGACATACCCGCTTTGTGCTTACATAGAAATAAACTTACTTTAGAAGTTTAAAAAGAGGTGGAATGACAGTTTATTTCTTTTGCATATTAAATTACTCTTTCATCTGAGCTAGTCTGTGACACAAATCAGAGCTTACTCTATGTCAACTCCCTGCTTGCTCCCAGTATTCGTGAATAAAACCGATCTGCCCAGCCTTCAATGGACTTTGAATCTAACTCCCCTTTATGTCCCGATTTGGGGTGAGGTATGCCGTGATGGTTTTTTTTACCGCACATCTGATCAAGCAACTTCGAAGGCCATCGCAAAGATCCGCGTACAAGTTCTTCCTCTAAGCGCGTTAAATCCCGCTCTAAACTTGATGTTGGTTTTAGGATTAGTAACTTTGTCGATATCGGTTTATCTGCATCAGAAGTGTCGACCTCAAGTATATGGAAGATTTCCCCAGATACAGTAACTAGGATAACAGCCAAGCATCTGGGGTTACTATCCGTTGTCAGTAAGTGTTTTTTACACCGAGGGACGCGAGGCAATTTACGAAGAGGGAATCTAAAGACGGAACACCCATATTTTTCTTCAAGCAAATGAGTCATTTTAAAAAAACAAGTAAACTTATTTTCGTAAAGAAGCGAATCCTCTGTTTGATCATCTATGTTATTCCAGTCAGCACCAGTTAGATCGCCTGTGATATCTGATTCATCGGTACTTGCATCCTTCGATACAAAATCGGTTTCACTGTCGTCTTTTTTACCTGATTTTGCGGGTGTTTTCTTATTAGCAATACGGTTTGTTTTTATCGGCTTATCAAACTCCAGTTCTACAGTGTCCGGCCTGAGAATGACTCTTTGGGTATCAGAGCTTGGAGTAATGCCATCATGAATATTATGCTCAGATGGCAGATTGTTTCCTGCTGCATTAGCCCCCCTTTTTGATCCATGGACCGATTGTTTAAAATTGGGGTGCAAGAAATCAACCTCTGATGCGACTTCTGCTCTTATGTTACGAATACTATAAATCTCATAAACAAACATACTTTTGGTACTATTGTTTATCCATCCTCGAACTTTGAACTTTGCTTTTGGCAATGGCGGAGGATCAAAACTAAAGTCCCAGAATCGATAATCGTTCTTATCATAACCATAAATATTCTGATGTTTACCAATACTCTCGTAAGATTTTCGAGCATTTTCATCAAGCAATATCCAACTCAAAACCCGCCGGCAACCTGGGTCATTAAAAAGCTCAAGTGTATAGCCAGCTGATGGCATTACGTTAATAAGAGCTCGATCTGTGTCCAGAAATATCTGAATATCAAACTCAGTGGCTAGAATTTCTGGCACAAACGATGTTATTGAGAGATAGTTGTCGTGAAAGAATAGCGCTCTAGCAAGCTCAAATTGTGGAAGATATATAGCCATACCATCATCATCGAAAACAAAGCAACTTTGTTCGCCTTCTTCCCTTTTAGTATTTTTTAATGCAGGGCAATCTTTTACCTTTCTGACATTCCAATGTGACGTATTTTCAATAGTGAATCCCTTTAAAGCACCTGCGGGAGTATATTGCTGTGTTGGATTAAGGATTCGTTGCCGCGCTAAAATTGGGGCATTCGACATTCGCAAGTATTGCTTGTCTTGGCTAGAATTGTAACTAATATTAATTGACCACTGACTTCCCTTTACTGGTCGAAAAAACGAACCAAATCCTATGATTTTTACATCATCGTCTAAGTGATCGAAACTAAATTTATCCATTTTCCCTTACTATTAATTCCAGAAATCGACGGGCTTGTTCTCTCAACCGTTCTTCACTTAGGCCCGACAATCTCAATATTTTCCATGGCTTCCAGTTATGGCGATCCAATGGTACAGAATTGATTATTTTGGTAATTCGTCGAACCTGATAATCTTCAATAGATTCACAATACTTATCAAAAAATAATCTGGTTAGCGGAAGATTGCTAAGTTTCTTCTCAACTGTTGATGCATGATCAATGTGGGATAGAAACCATTTCCTTGTCCGACGAGGTTTGCTCAAATCTGATTCATAATCATCTCGAATTTTGCAAAGTGATCGCACAATGGTTTTATCACGAACCTTCCAATCAACCCTACTATTTACTATTTTTGTAGGCAATTGATGTTGTTTATCTACATCCAAAAGCCAATCCCTATCGTGCCGATATAACCAAGCATATACAGCGCCTCCACTATTGGCTCTAGCTTGTTTTACTCCATACTGGCGAAGTAAGCTCACCCACTTTTCCCTGTATATATTTGTTTCGCTTACATTAAGTAATTGGCTAACTGAAATTTTATAAGATTCATATGGCTCTTTAGGATGAGAAAAAACTGATTTAATCTCGTCCTCAAATAGCCAGCCAGCAGATAAAAAAGCATCCAACACAACAATGTGCTCAAGGTAACTGAATGACTTCCGGTGTTTTCTAAATATCGAGCGAAGCCAACAGGTTTGATCGTCTTTGACAGTCAATCCATGAGCAATCAGCCATTGTAGCCCCCAGTGCTCAATAACCCTTTGCTTAATCGCCTCATACTGAATCTGATGGCCGCGATTTGAGCCACTAATTTGAGCTATCAACTTATAGTGGCTGGTCCATTGGTGACAAGTTGGAGATAGCATGGAGGGGCAACCCAAGATACTAAGAACTTGTTTTGTTACAGCCTTAGACTGATAGGAAGACTCGTTTTGCCAATTGTTTGGGCAGTTTTTTGGTGTTGCCGGGAAAAACTCATGTCGATGATACCCATGACGCTCAATATTCGCAGTCAATAGCTGTCCATGCTCTAGGCAACAGTCAGCGCCGAATACCTGCCACTGCCGACACCAGAAATATTCTCCATGAACAGATTGCTGATTCTCCAAACATTTTGGACAATACCTGAGGCATTGGTCTTGCTGAACTCTTGACGCAACAACGCCAAGCGCCAAATGAACCGCCCCCTGCGAAACACCAGCCATCCAATTAAGACACTGTAGGCGCCTATCTTCGTTGACAAATGGAGCATAAATAGGGAAAAGAGTATGCCGATTAGCCAAGTTTTCAACACCTAGGTTTAATGTCTCCGGGTAAAGATCAGCAACTTTTTGTAAGTGGCATGGTAAATCAAGAGTCGCAATCACCTTGCGATTTCCAAACACCTCATGTAAAAGTTCTTTTGGCGATTCTATGCCAAAGTGAGTACCAGCCCGAGCCACAGTGCTGTATATCAGCTCATTGGCATAGGGTACTGGAAAGCCGAGCATTGTTAACTTGCTTTATTAAGCCAGCATTGAAGATCAAAAATGGCACCTTGGTTTTTAAGTGCTTCATAGGTCTGACTTTGATTCCCCTGCGATGACTTGAATCTGATATCGTCACTTTCCAGCTTATGCCAATCTTTTACCTTAATACGTATAATGTTGTTTAAAGGTGCTTTTTCTTGCTCCTGCTTTAAATTTTCGTACCACTCTAGAACGATCGGAATCATTTCTCTAACAGATAGCTTGGGCTGATCAGCAAATACCTTTTCTATTAACGGAACGAGCAGATCTGAATGGCAATCCATTCCCCTAAGTAAATTATATAGCCGCAATGCCTGTTCATTGCCACTAAATCTCTCTTTTTCAGCACTTTCATTAAGCTGGTAAGCGTCTATTTTTTTGCGAAGTTCAAGAACTTTTTTATCAATATCTTGAACATGAAGATCCGAATATTTTGCAATAAGCTCAGGATCACCTGATCTTAAAGCTGCTAGCATCGGGTGCACTGGTTTTAGCTCTTCGTCATAAACATGTCGCAATAACTTTACGTTTATTCTTTCAAGGCCAATAGCTATAGCTCTAAGCTGAGCTAGCACAAATAGTTTTACAACTATATCTATTACTCCCTGGGAAAGGTCATACCAACAATCTCTTATTTCATCAGAAATAATCTCATCGCGTTTTTGCAACCACTGATACTTCCAAAGTGTGTCCGTAAATGCGATCCATTCTGTTCTTTTGAATTTGCCCGTTTGGGAATCTGGAAGCGGTTTAGTTGCTCTCATGGGCTCCCAAAATAGCGAACCAAATCCAGCACTGCGCCTGCCAGATTGAAGCTCTAATTCAAAAATGGGTCTGGCCTTTGGAGTTCCGACCAAAATCACCGGCACACCAACTGTGTTAACTAATTCAACAAAAAACTCCAGCATTGCATCCTGACCTCCAGAGCGCTTGCTGTTAAGCCTTTGAATTTCGTCGATCACCAACATACCAATTGCTCTATGAGTAGCCACTTGGCTCATCAATGCAAGCAGAGTTGGTTGCCCGTGCCGTTTTTGACCATATTTTTGTTCATAATTGGTATGTAGTACTTTATCTACTTCTCGAAAAAAATTAAGACAGAGACTCTTCAAAGAACCATTATTGGGACATTCGATCCTCAAATAGCTTAACTGAGTAAAGTTATGCTGTTCGTGAAAAATCACCTGAGGATAAGATGCCAAAATTCGATTCACTGTCGAGCTTTTACCGCTCCCAGAACATCCAATCAACGATAAACTGCGAGCAGTTGAACGGGTATGAGCGAACCTAAAACTATCTAATTCTCCACTCATAATACGTTCATAGCCATTTTGCATATGGCGATTCAAAGAGCCATCACTTAAGTTACGACCAACATAGCCACTTCGAATCATTATTGATATCTTTTCTTCCAGCTGAAGATGGTTCGCAATTGGTTGAAAAAAATCATCCAATAGGGCAGAAATTATATGCGCGCGTTTTCGACCATCGGCATAAACATCCGTAGGATTAAATTCAACAATCCCGGTAAGTCCTTTTTTAATTTGCTGGACAGACATAATTGGTGGCAAAGCTTCAATTAACGGGTTTCCTTTATACCTTTCTGCACCAGGATCACAGTAAACTGCATTTACAAAGTTACTTGGTAAAGACATTTACTCGCCCTCATTAAAAAGCTCATCGAGATGATTAGGGTAACTAAAATCATCAGCTATGTGCTCCCCTAAATGAATAACCTGAGCGGTATTTTTATTCATAACGATGGGAGGTCGGTATGCCGAATCTTGCCTCTCCAGTTTTTTTTCTTTACGCTTATTATCATTAATTGCGGCAATTTGCTCAGCATTCGTTAGTCCAGTTGTATCTGGAGCTTTTGATAACGCGGATTTTATCTTCGATTTAATAAAAATCTCATGCTCTCGCTTTTTCTTCTCAGATAGCTGGCCTACTTGAGCCATTACTTTTTTCTGCTGATCCTGAACTTGCCACACATCCCAGAATGAGCAATTCAAAAACTCCCGTGAACGCTGAGCAAGTTTACATGTCCAATATTCGGCACTATTTCTCTTTGGAAACAAGTAGATATTATCTGCTGAGGCAGGATCATAACCGGCATCAAGATTAACAGGCCGTGACACACCTGAAGAGCGATGCAACCAACCCTCCTGGATAACTTCTGATGATGTAAAATATATGCCAAAAGCACTAATACCAAGTTCAGAAATACTCACTTTCACTCTTGGCAACAAACTAACTCGCAAAGCATGTTCAGATGCAGACCTTAGCCGTCCTGTACGATGTTGAATCCCCCAATTCCATAGCTGCAATGGAACAAGCGGTAAATCAGCTGGCATATCAATTTCACGGTCATATTTTTTGAGAGTTGCATATTGATTGTGATATAGGATCGACGCTAGGATTATCTCTTTAAAATCTCGAACGGATAGTTTCGCATCCAACCGGTAATCTTTGTCACCTCTTTTTTTAATTTTTGTTCCTTTTACTACGCCAGGAGCAAAGGGGGTGAAATCAGCTTGAATAGTCTTAAAACTGCGCTCAACAATACCTTTAGCATCACCTCTATAAGGAGGAGTGTTCTCAATCCTAACGGAAAAATTGTTTTCCAAGCTTTCAATTTGATGGCCAAATAGCTCTCCTCGATCAGCAAGAATAGCATCTGGAAGCCCGACTACAGGCCAAATTTCTTCATCAATATCGAACCCATATTTTTTGCAGTAAGCTACTTTATTCGTCATGGCCATCACCAAGGCTTGCATAGCTGCAACATATGATGGATTCTCAAAGCCAACATAGAAACCCGCAATCATCCTACTGAATACATCTTTAACAATGTAAACCACTGGCCTACCAACAATGTTGCCTCTGTCGCTATCAGAAACCAAGTAAATATCGGCAATAGTTGCATCAATTTCAAACCTTGAACCTGGGCCAAGTACTTGAGTATTCGCAGTCGAACTCAGAGGTTTAATATCCTTATTGAATTCAATTTTGCTTGAACGTTTTTTAAGTTTTTCGACCAGCTTGTATTCCCGCTTATAGAAATGGTTCATTTGCCAGTTAGTTGGTATTTCTTCCTCTGGAGCATTTGGGAAATGAGCCTCATATATATCTTTAAACCTTCTATGAGCATAAGGAAAAGAATAGCCTTTGTCCGTTAGTAAATACTTGTCTATCGCGATGCGAAATAGCCTCTCAATAAACTCATCAATATTAACTCCTACTCCAGGCATATATTTTCTTGGACGCCCAAGCTTTTGATTTTGTGCCACACGCTTTTTACCTCTAGCTCCTGAGTTTTTATAGTCAGGAAGCAGCGCATTCGGTATTTGCCCGCGCTGCCAATAGCGCCTTGCCATACGATACAAGGTTTGCTTTGTAGATCCATGCTCTTCGATTATCTGGCTAATAATTTCCGCCCGGACCTTTGGCAAAAAAAACTCTGGCGAATCAATAAGTGGCTTAATGAGCTGATAATTTTTATCTCGTTTGAGCTTAGCGGTAGAACCGTCTTCTGGCATTTGGAACAACAACTCACTAAAAAACTCATTTTCTCGAGTTAATTCCCCTTCATCTATAGCTGATCGTAGCTCTTCAAGATCAATGAGTGATGGGAATGAAGTGTCATCATCGATTCGAATCCAGACCACCTGCGTAGATAACAAAGCCAAAATTCGATACATAGCACCGTTGTACTTCAATATCTCATTGATTTGAAACATGGAGCGCCCCCACTAAAAGATCAATGCTACTCAACTTTAATTGTTTAGCCTTTAACTTTATTGTTGGTGTGAATAAATCAAATAGAAAACATCGTCTAGCAAGTAATTGGCGAAATTCTTTAAGTGATTCACCAGGAGGCAGGTCATAAGCAACATCTAGAGACTTACAGATATCAATCATCAAGCTATTTGGCGTTTTCTGAAAGTGGTGGGCGAAGAACTGGATGCGCTCTAATAGAGTCTCGTTACTTATTTCATCTCGATTTGCAGGGTAAAGCCAATTGATATTTTTGACGACAACACCAGGGATTTCTTTCTCTGTAACGATATGCCAAGGTATATCCTTTTCAAGCCAATATCGCCTTTCAATTTCTAATTTCTCTATGGTTCTAGGATCGTTTAAAGCATCTGCATACTTAGCCTGAAGTACGAACTTAGGTCGCTCAAGATCATTGGTATTCACCAGAAAATCAGAGGACATGTATTGTTTAACGCCAGAAATGGCAGGATGAGAAATACCATTATCAACAGCCAACCTACTGGTGATATCTCTTTCTAAAGGAAACTGCTCTCGAATTTCTACAACTTCTGAATGCCATTCTAGCAAGAGAAAAACTGCAAGTTCGAGATCAGATAATAAGTGATGTGTACGCTGCGATTTATGCCCAAATATACGATGAGATCTACCTTCTGAAGGTAAATCTCGAACGGTTATCCATGGTTTGTATTCGAAGCCCCGACCTGATCCACGGCCATTTTTGATCCATTGTTGAAATTTAGCTTCCGAAGTACTGTATGTTTTTCTAGCCATAATAAAACCGTCCTAGATTGCTCGTTCTCTAAGACTAGCCTAAGATGGTTTCAATATGCAACTTTATTACTTAGTATGATACTTTATTACTCAGTATGATACTTTATTACTTTCCTACAACAACACTTCAACTTCTCTGTATATCAGGCAGAATTATTCGACAGTAACCGATTTGGCCAAATTTCTAGGTTGGTCAACATCTGTACCTTTTAATACTGCGACATGGTATGACAATAACTGTAAAGGTATGGTGTACACAATAGGTGCAATTTCGTTTTCAACTTGCGGCACTTTGATAATCTGGACATTTACATCATTGGATGATGCCAGTGTTTCGTCCATAAAAACAATCAGCTGTCCGCCTCTGGCACTGACTTCCTGCATATTGGATTTCAATTTTTCCAATAAACTGTTATTTGGTGCCACAACAATTACCGGCATATCCGCATCAATTAACGCCAATGGACCATGCTTAAGTTCACCGGCGGGGTAAGCTTCGGCATGAATATAAGAAATTTCCTTTAATTTTAACGCGCCTTCCATTGCAATCGGGTATTGAGTGCCTCTGCCTAAAAACAATGCATGCTGCTTTTCGGCAAATTGTTCAGCCAAAACACTAATTTTTTCATCAAGTTGTAAAACATTTTCAACTTTACCGGGCAAAGCAAACAACTCAGAAGTAATTTTTTGCTCTTGCGATTCTGTTAATTGGAATCTTCTCCCCAAAGCGATGACCAACATCATCAATGTGACCAGCTGGGTAGTAAATGCTTTGGTTGAGGCCACACCAATTTCTGGACCGGCGCGAGTTAACAACGCTAAATCAGATTCTCTAATCAATGAGCTTTCCGGCACATTGCATATCGCCAATGAATACTTACCTCCCAGTTTTTTTGCTTCTTGCAATGCCGCCAAAGTATCAGCAGTTTCGCCCGATTGTGACAATGTGACTATCAGCGTATCAGGTGCTAATACCGGGTTTCTGTATCGAAATTCACTAGCCACTTCAATATTACAAGGTACTCCAGCAAGTTGCTCAAACCAATATCGCGCAACCAATCCGGCATGATAACTGGTGCCACAAGCCAGTATTTGCACTGATTTAACGTTATCAAAAACTTCAGCCGCGTTATGTCCAAATGCATTTTCCAGCAAACGGTTATTGATGAATCTACCTTCTAATGCCTGCGAAATCGCAAATGGCTGTTCGTAGATTTCTTTCAACATATAATGCCGATATGCACCTTTATCTACTGAATCAGCTTTTAATTGGCTTTCCTTAATTGGTCGATTTACGTGGTTGTCATTAATATCGTAAATAACCAACCCATCTATTGTGATGGCGGCTATATCGCCATCTTCTAAAAAAATAAAACGCTGCGTTACCGGCAGTAAAGCAGCAATATCAGAAGCAATAAAATATTCACCTATGCCAACGCCAATCACTAGCGGACTACCTTTTCTACAGGCAATTAGCGTATTGGGGCTGTCGATACTCATTACCCCCAAGGCATAAGCACCTTCCAGTTTTTTTATGGTCTGCTTTACTGCATTTAATAGACTATCTGCTGAATTCAAAGCATCGAAAATCTCATGAACAATGACTTCTGTATCTGTTTCAGAAGTAAAAATGTACCCATTTTGTAATTGGTCTGATCTCAGCGTGTCATGATTTTCAATAATGCCGTTGTGGACCACCGCTACTTTATTACGGCAAATGTGCGGATGCGCATTAGCGGTACTAGGCTTACCGTGTGTAGCCCAGCGAGTATGTGCAATTCCTATGTTACCAGCAATAGGTTCAGCTTCCAGCATGAGTTCAAGACCTTTTACTTTACCTAGTGCCCTTTTTCGGTGAATTTTTTGATCATCGATAACTGCCAAACCTGCGGAGTCATAGCCTCGATATTCAAGTCGTTTCAGACCTTCTAACAAAATAGGCACAACGTTACGTTGCGCGATCCCACCTACAATTCCACACATATTATTTTTCCTGTTTAACCGGTCTTTGCCATCCATCAATAGAAATCTGTTTTACCCTACTTAAGGTAAGCTGATTCTCAGGACTATCTTTTGTAATCGTCGAACCCGCGCCAATAGTCGCATTTTTACCTATGGTTACTGGGGCCACTAATTGACTATCAGAACCAATAAAAGCACCATCTCCAATCACAGTCCTAAACTTGTTTACGCCATCATAATTACACGTAATTGTGCCGGCACCGATATTAACTTTACTACCGACAGTAGTGTCACCAATATAGCTTAAATGATTTATTTTACTGCCATGCGCTACTGAGGATTTTTTGATTTCTACAAAATTTCCTATATGAACATGATCAGCTAACACTGTTTCAGGTCGTAGCCGGGCATAAGGACCAATCCTACTTCCTTCACCAATCTCAGAGTTTTCTATTACACAATTCGCAAAAATTTCAACATTATCGCCAATGACGGAGTTTATTATCAGCGTATTCGGACCGATTCTAACGTTATTACCGATGCTATTATTGCCTTCAAATATGACATTAACGTCACAGACTATATCTTGGCCCAGATTTTCAATTGTGCCCCTTAAATCAAAGCGGAATGGATCAATTAAAGTGACTCCTTGTTCCATCAATAAATTAGCCTGCTCCAATTGATAGACCCGTTCAAGGTGACTAAGCTGTAACCGGTTATTGACACCCAGCACCTCATCTGTAGTTTCAGGCTGACTGGTAACAACATCGACTCCATCAGCTACGGCCATTTCAATAATATCAGTCAAATAAAATTCGCCTTGGGCATTATTGTTTGTAAGTTGGCCCAGCCATTTTCTTAACTGCCCACCAAATACCGCTAGAATACCCGTATTAACTTCAGTTATTACTTTTTCATCAGCGGATGCGTCTTTTTCCTCAACAATTTTTTTAACCTTGCCTTCTGCATCTCTGACTATCCGGCCATAACCACTTGGATTATCGAGCTTTACTGTTAACAACGCTAAAGATTGTTGATCAACATTTGCCAACAATTTATGAATAGATGATATTTTTAATAACGGCACGTCTCCATAAAGGATAAGCACTTTGTCATTATCAGCAAACTGCTCTCTGACTTGCTGAACAGCATGACCAGTGCCTAATTGTTGCTTTTGCTCTATCCAGCTAGCATCCAGATGTTTCAGGGTTTCCCTTACCTGGTCCGCGCCATGTCCGTATACAATTGTTATGTTATTGTTTTCCAATGTACTACTCATATCGTAGACATGCTGCAACAACGTTTTATTGGCAATTTTATGAAGAATTTTAGGTAATTGAGAACGCATCCGGGTACCTTTTCCCGCTGCAAGAATAATCGTTGTTATATTCATTTTTCACATCCATAAACAAAAAAAAGCCTGACAGCGAATCAACACTATCAGGCTTTAAAATCTTAGGCCGAGGCCAAAGTACTACTATTCGCCGCGTTTTCTGAATCGGTCCAAAGTTCTCAGCTGCATTACAGCTTCAAGTAATTGTGCCTGAGCAGTCGCATAATCTATTTTACCGGTTTTATCAGCTAAATCTTCTTCTGCTCTAGCCTTTGCTTCAAGCGCAGCAGCTTCATCAATATCTTTAGCTCTTATAGCACTGTCAGCCAAAACTGTGACTATATGAGGCTGCACTTCAATAATCCCGCCTGATATATAAAAAGGGTAACTTTCTTTATCACTGACTTTAACCCGTACTTCTCCCGGTCTCAGTCTTGATATTAATGGAGCATGACGTGGTGAAATACCAACTTCACCCAGCTCTGCTGGTGCAAACACCATTTCTGCTAATCCTGAAAATATTTCTTTTTCAGCGCTCACAATATCTACATGTACGGTCATGGTCATAATGTTACCTATGATTTTGTAGCTTATTTCAGTCCCTT
>Ga0208751_100110_pt1 | contig 28723 bp, 23 predicted proteins | sample LakWasMet22_HOW5_2_FD_183868 | JGI IMG/M metagenome (GOLD analysis project Ga0208751, IMG submission 183868) | Freshwater sediment methanotrophic microbial communities from Lake Washington under simulated oxygen tension - Sediment Metagenome... | ecosystem: Environmental > Aquatic > Freshwater >... | reverse complement strand
TTGTGTCCTCAACGGAAGGTTCAAGTACGTCGATTTTCTGGAAGCGTCTTGCCAAAGCGTGGTCTTTTTCAAAAATACCTCGATATTCTTGATAAGTGGTAGAGCCAATACAGCGTAATTGTCCAGAGGCGAGAACCGGTTTGATTAGATTAGATGCATCCATTACGCCACCTGATGCCGAACCAGCACCAATAAGGGTATGAATCTCATCGATAAACAAAATTGAGTCGGGCTCTTTTTTTAGTTGATTAACTAATGCTTTAAGGCGTTTTTCAAAATCACCTCTATATTTTGTGCCTGCAACCAATGCGCCTAAGTCAAGCGAGTAAATAACGCTATTTTTAAGAATTTCGGGTACGTTTTCTTCGACGATGCGTTTTGCTAAGCCTTCGGCAATGGCGGTTTTACCAACGCCAGCTTCACCAACCAATAATGGGTTGTTTTTTCGGCGACGGCAGAGTGTTTGAATAGTCCGTTCAAGCTCTAGTTCTCTACCAATTAGTGGGTCGATTCTACCCTTAAGTGCTTCTTCGTTAAGATTGCTTGCATATTTATCTAATGCAGAACCAGCAGCTTCGGTGTCGGTGTTATTTTGATCGGTATTACGATATTCAAGTGGATCGGGATTAATTTTTGAGATGCCGTGCGCCAAGTAATTGACAACATCCAATCTTGAAATGTCTTGTTTGTTAAGTAAATAAACTGCGTGTGAGTCTTGCTCGCTGAATAAGGCGACAAATAAATTTGCGCCAGTAACCTCTTTTTTATCGGAAGCTTGTACATGAAATACCGCGCGTTGCAGTACTCTTTGAAATCCCAGTGTCGGCTGTGTTTCACGATGCACTCCTTCAGGAAGCAGTGAAATAGTTTCATCAATGAATTGCGTTAACTGTCCGCGCAAGCCACTAATGTCGCAGCCACATGCCGTCATAATGGCTTCAGCTGAAGCGTTATCAAGTAATGCCAGCAGTAAATGTTCAACTGTTATAAATTCATGCCTTTTGTCGTGCGCGTTTTTAAAGGCAGTGTTTAAGGTGATTTCAAGTTCTTTGCTTAACATAGATGCTCCAAGCTAGTCTGCTTCCATTGTACACAGCAATGGATGGTGGTTTTCTCGTGAATATTCGTTGACCAGGTAAACTTTAGTTTCAGCGACGTCTTTAGAATAAGTTCCGCAAACACCAATGCCTTCAGTATGAACTTGCAGCATAACCTGGGTTGCTTTTTCTTCAGTCATGGCAAAAAAGTCCATCAATACTTCTATCACAAAATCCATGGGCGTAAAGTCATCATTTAAAAGAATAACTTTATATAATGGAGGTCGTTGCAACTTCGGCCTGGCTTCTTGAACAGCTAAGTCGTTATCATTATTTTTTGTTGGGTCTAGCTCGGACATAGTCGTTGTATAAAAAACACATTGGTTGCTTAACATGGTGCCAATATTAGTAGATTTCAACATTATTGACACAACAAATTATAAGTACTGTTTTCTTGTCAATTTATTCAATTAAATCATTCGATTGAGTTGTAGATTTGATCATTGCCAACATGGCATCCATATAATCTTGTAAAATATCAAATTTTTGAGATCCGGAATTTCGCAATGGTTTGGAAACCACACGTTACAGTAGCAGCAGTGGTCGAACGAGATGGTCGTTTTTTACTTGTTGAAGAGCATACTCCTCATGGATTGCAGTTCAATCAACCCGCCGGACATTTAGAAGAAAATGAGGATTTGATTGCCGCTGTTAAAAGGGAAGTGCAAGAAGAAACTGCCTGGCAGTTTGAGCCGGAATCGCTTGTGTCGGTTCAACTATGGCGCAAAAATCCAGACTATCCGAGCTTTATGAGATTCTGCTTTGCTGGACATTGCCACTCTCATGCACCTGGACAAATGCTAGATGAAGGGATCGTTGCTACACATTGGCTTAGTTACGATGAGATTGTCGCCGAACGACACCGTCTTCGTAGTCCACTTGTGTTGTTTAGCGTTGATGAGTTTTTGAGTGGGCAGCGTTTTCCGTTGTCATTATTAAAATCTTTTCTTGATGTCGACTATGCGTAAAAACATAATTGTCGGCATGTCCGGAGGTGTTGATTCATCTGTAACTGCCTTAATTCTCCAGGAACAAGGTCATCAAGTGACCGGCTTGTTTATGAAAAATTGGGAGGAGGATGATGGCACCGAATTCTGTACTGCCATGCAAGACCTTGCTGACGCTCAGCAGGTTTGCGATAAATTGGGTATAGAACTTAAAACAGTCAACTTTGCCGCAGAATATTGGGATGAAGTGTTTGAAGTATTTTTGTCTGAGTTCAAGGCTGGCCGGACGCCAAATCCGGACATTCTCTGTAACAAGCATGTTAAGTTCAAAGCTTTTTTGAATTATGCAACCGAAGATTTGGGTGCTGAATACATTGCTACCGGTCATTATGCCCGCGTTGCTGAAAAGAACGGCGAATTCCACTTATTAAAGGGTCTGGATCCCAATAAGGAACAAAGTTATTTCCTTTACACGCTTGGCCAAAAAGCCTTATCGAAAACCTTGTTCCCGATCGGTCATTTGCACAAGCCGGAAATTAGAGCAATGGCAGATAAAGCAGGTTTTGCCAACAGTCGAAAAAAAGACAGTACGGGTATTTGTTTTATCGGCGAGCGTAAATTTACCGAATTTCTACAACGTTATCTTCCTACCCAGCCTGGTGAAATGCGGACTCCTGAGGGCCAATATATCGGCAAACACCATGGTTTGATGTATTACACCTATGGTCAGCGTCAGGGATTGGGTATCGGTGGTGTAAAAGATGCTCCCGATGAACCATGGTACGTACTGGAAAAAGATCTGGAGAATAATGTTCTTATCGTAGGGCAGGGGCATGACCACCCTTTAATGCTCCACAACATCCTAGAAGCTTGCCAATTAGATTGGTGTAGCGATAAACCCTTAACACAGCCGCTGCGTTGCGCCGCAAAAACCCGTTACCGCCAGGCTGATCAGGCTTGTTTTCTGGAACCATTGGGTGATGACCGTTGTCGTGCAGTGTTTGATGAGCCGCAACGAGCAATCACACCCGGCCAATCAGTCGTTTTTTATGACGGCGATATTTGTTTGGGTGGTGGGATTATTGAATCCAGATCAAACGCAAGCTAAACAATTTTTTAAAAGTGTATAACTCGGACTAATCATGACCAATTTTTCATTAACCGCTATATCCCCAATCGATGGCCGCTACGCCGATAAAGTCAGTGCGCTACGGCCAATTTTTAGCGAGTACGGCTTAATTCGTTTTCGTGTGCAAGTTGAAGTGCGCTGGTTGCAAGCGTTATCTAAACATCCAAAAATCATTGAAGTCAGTTCTTTTAGTGATGCAGCAAATCAACTTTTAAATACTATCGTCAGTGATTTTTCAGAAGCTGATGCGCAGCGTGTTAAAGATATTGAAAAAACCACTAATCATGATGTCAAAGCTGTTGAATATTTATTAAAAGAAAAAATTGCCGGCAATGCTGAACTAGAAAAGGTCAGCGAATTTATTCATTTTGCCTGTACCTCGGAAGACATTAATAACCTGTCATACGCATTGATGCTTAAAGAGGGGCGTGAAGTAATTACTGCACAAATTGATGATTGCATCAGTGCAATCAAAAAAATTGCCATTGATACTGCCGACCAACCTATGCTGTCTCGCACACACGGACAATCAGCGACGCCAACCACTACCGGTAAAGAGTTCGCCAATGTCGCCGCGCGGCTATTGCGTCAACAAGCGCAATTACAATCGGTAGTGTTGCTGGGTAAAATCAACGGCGCGGTCGGCAATTACAATGCACACGCGGTAGCTTATCCTGACGTGGATTGGGCAGAGTTTGCCAAGGACTTTGTCGAATCGCTGGGCTTACAATGGAATCCTTATACTATTCAAATTGAGCCTCACGATTATATCGCCGAGTTTTTCCATGCTTTATCGCGTTTCAACACGATTCTGTTGGATTTTAACCGCGATATTTGGGGTTACATTTCCCTGGGTTATTTCAAACAAAAAACCATTGCTGGAGAAGTCGGTTCATCGACTATGCCGCATAAAGTTAATCCAATTGATTTTGAAAACTCAGAAGGTAATTTAGGGCTTGCCAATGCGATATTTTCACATTTAGCCGAAAAACTACCGGTATCTCGCTGGCAGCGCGATCTGACTGATTCCACTGTGTTAAGAAACATTGGTGTCGGTATTGCTCATACCAGTATCGCCATTCAGGCCAGCCTAAAAGGCATTTCCAAGTTACAAATTAATGTCGAAGCCATTGAAGCGGATCTTAATGCAAATTGGGAAGTGTTGGCAGAGCCTATTCAGACCGTGATGCGTCGTTATGGCGTTGAAAAACCCTATGAAAAACTAAAAGAACTCACTAGAGGTCACCGGATTACACCTGAGCAATTGCGTGTTTTTATAGAAAACCTGGATATTCCTGCTGATGCAAAGAGCGCTCTTTTAGATCTAACACCACGAACTTATATTGGATATGCCGAACAATTAGCTAAAAATATCTGAGATTAAGCGGAATTAAAACTTGTAAGTTTATGTTCAAGTTTTAAGCAGAATTAAGTTGCTTAAGTGTCGATTGTTTATCTCTTAAGTAACTTAAATAAATGCTTACCCGCTTTGCTAGCTGTGTAAAATATGCCCCAGGTATTTCCTATCCTTTTCAACATAAACATCGCGTAAATTAAAGGTTTCCGAGCCATAAAATGAAAACCAAAATAGTCACAGTTATCGCCATTGCTCTATTGGTTGTTATTAACTTCAGTATCTGGAGTTATGTTAACAACCCCTTACAACTCCAACCATGGACGAAAACCACCATGGGGGTTACTTTCGACCCTCAGCGTAAAGACGATACCCCAACTAGCGGCACTTTCCCAAGTGCAGAGGATATTGATAGCGATCTGGCATTGCTCGCCAATAAGGCTTATGCGGTTCGGACCTATAGCGTGCTTAAAGGCTTAGACAAAATTCCTGAATTAGCCGCCAAACATAATCTGAATGTCACAGTCGGTGCTTGGATCGACGGCAATTTGGAAAAAAATCGTCAAGAAATCGAAACATTGATTAACGTCAGCCGGGAAAATAATCCGAAGATTATTCGCTTAATGGTGGGTAACGAGGTGTTACTTCGTGATGACATTCCAGTACAGCAATTGATCGATTATATTCGTGAAGTTAAGCAGCGCACTTGGCGACCTGTAAGTACTTCTGAAACATGGGATGTATGGATTAAACATCCCGAACTGGTAAATGAAGTTGATTTTATTGCGGTACATATCTTGCCTTATTGGGAAGGCATAGCTGCGGAAGATGCCGTGGACTATGTGTTTGACCGTTACCATGACGTGCAAAAAGCTTATCCCAACAAACCGATTATCATTACTGAGGTCGGCTGGCCCTCAGATGGACAGCCGTTTAAACACGCTACCGCATCGATTGCCAATCAGGCAAAGTTTTTGCGAGAGTTTCTAAATCGCGCAGATCAAGAAAAAATAACCTACTACGTAGTTGAAGCGTTTGATCAGCCGTGGAAAAAATCTATCGAAGGATCGGCAGGTGCTTATTGGGGTATTTTCAATGCCGACAGACAGCCTAAATATCCAATGGACGGCGATGTAATTGCTTTGCCAGGCTGGCAGCATTGGGCGACCGGTGCAGCAATTTTCAGTTTTGTACTGATGATATTGTTCCTGTTCACTAGAAAAAGTCTGAAACTACCTGGCCTGCTATTTTTCGGCTTGGTAGCTAACCTTGCCGTTTCAGTCATTTTTTGGTCTGCGTCTATCGGGGCTCAGCAATACCAGACGCCTATTACAGCTGTATTCTGGGGTATTTTAATCTTGATGCAGGTGATGGCCGCTGCCATTTTGCTGATAGAAAGCTTAGAAATAGCCGAAGTTATTTGGCATCACAAAACCGCAAGAACCTTCCAGCCGTTGACGCCTTCTGAAACCTTTAAATATCCTAAGGTCTCATTGCATTTACCGATTCATAACGAGCCACCGATGATGGTGCGCAAGACCTTGGAAGCACTTGCCAAAGTCGATTATCCCAACCTGGAAGTGTTGGTAATGGATAACAACACCTATGACCCGACAATATGGGAACCAGTGCGGGATGATTGCGAACGCTTAGGACCAATGTTTCGTTTTTTTCATTTGGAAAACTGGCCTGGTTTCAAGGCTGGGGCACTCAACCACGCGCTTGAGCAAACCGCACCGGATGCAGAAATAATTGCCGTTATCGATAGTGATTATATTTTGTCGCCTGATTGGCTCAAGTCTATGGTGCCGTATTTCGATAACGAAAACGTCGGTTTCGTGCAATCGCCGCAGGATTATCGCGACCGCGATTTAAGCTCTTTCAAATCGTTTTGTTATTGGGAATATGCCGGCTTTTTTAACATCGGCATGGTGCAACGAAATGAATACAACGCCATTATTCAACACGGCACCATGACTATGGTCAGAAAGTCTGCGATGTTAGAAGTAGGCAACTGGGCGCAATGGTGTATTTGCGAAGACAGTGAGTTGGGTTTGCGCTTATATGAAGCAGGTTACGACTCGGTCTATGTTAAAGATTCTTTCGGTCAAGGCCTGATGCCTGACACTATGTCTGGCTATATGACTCAACGTTTCCGTTGGGTCTACGGCGCCATGCAAATTATCAAAGGGCATTGGCGCAGCTTTTTGCCATCTAATAAATCGCCACTTACACCTGCTCAAAAATATTATTTTGTGGCTGGTTGGTTGCCGTGGTTTTCTGATGCATTAGCCTTGCTATTTACCGGCACCAGCTTGTTGTTGACAGCTGTTATTTTGTACGACCCAATTCATAGCGAATTACCATCCAATGTATTCTTATTACCTACCATTGGTTTATTTAGCTTTAAAATACTCCGAGGCTTATGGCTTTATCAGGCCCGGGTTCCGTGTTCTTTTTGGCAGTCATTAGGTGCGGCATTGACGGGGTTGTCTTTAACTCATACGGTGGCGAAAGGTACTTTGCAAGGATTGTTTACCTCGGGCAAACCATTTATGCGTACACCTAAGTACGAAAAACAAGGGCCATTAATTGCTGGTCTTCTGGTTATCCGTCAGGAATTACTGCTACTTATCTTAATAGGCTCAGCTATTGCCGCAATGGCATCTATTGAGCATTTTGATAACTTTAGTGGTCGCTTGTGGATCGCTATTTTATCCGTGCAGGTAGTGCCTTACGCTGCTGCTCTGGTAACTCTGCTTATTAGCATCGCGCCAAACTATAGGCTTAATAAATCTGGCTTGGATGCTGAAGATCTGGATAATGAAATTACCTCATCTACTGAGTCGAAAGAAAAATAATCCCTGATTTATAGTTGCGATACAGGCAATAATGATTCGTTATTGCCTGTATTCATAACACCTTTCATTAATTGTTATGTTTGTCCCACGTTGTTTCATCAGACAAACAACATACCGACAAATATTATCGTGAAAAACTCCATTCCTCATTATCTGGTCGGCATTGATCTGGGCACAACACACACTGTTGTTGCCTATATAAACGCAGAGCAGAACAATCAAGATATTCAATTATTTCAAATAGAGCAATTGATTGCGCCAGGGCAGGTAGCGGCAAGACCTTTGCTGCCATCAGTGCGTTACCACTCTGCTGAAGGTGAGTTATCTGATGCTGATGCAAGCTTTCCAAATGGGCAGCATAATTCAAAGCAGACTTCTGTCATTGGTGAAGCTGCGCGACTTTTAGGCGCGAAAAGTAAAGGTCGACTAGTGACTAGCGCCAAGAGCTGGCTTTCACATCCTTCAGTTGATCATGCGGCAGATATTTTGCCGTGGGGAGCGGGTGATGATGTCGACAAGGTTTCACCTATTGATGCCAGTGCCAGTTACCTTGCGCATATCCGCACAGTTTGGGGGCATAAGTTTCCAGATGCGCCGTTAGAGCAACAAGATATTGTGTTGACCGTACCGGCTTCATTTGATGAGGCGGCACGTTCTTTGACTTTAGAAGCTGCACGAATTGCCGGTCTTAATAATGTCAGGCTGCTGGAAGAGCCTCAGGCTGTTTGCTACGACTGGTTACGACGACATGTGGGTAACATCAAGCAGGCTCTAGCTGATGTGCATCTATTGTTGGTCTGTGATGTCGGTGGCGGCACTACCGATTTAACACTGATTAAGGTCGAGCAGGCTGATTCAGAGCCCAAGCTAACCCGTATTGGTGTTGGCGATCATCTTATGTTGGGTGGCGATAATATCGATTTGGCACTGGCTCATGCTGCAGAAAATCGCTTAACAAATGACGAAAAACGCTTATCAGCTGCCGAGTTTGCGCAGCTTATTGAACAATGCCGAACGGCTAAAGAGCGGCTGCTAGCTGACGATGCGCCCGAACAGCACACTGTTACCTTATTAGGTGGTGGTGCAAAATTGATTGGCGGTTCGCGTACTGTTGTATTGACGAAAGATGAAGTCAGAGCGATTGCACTGGATGGGTTTTTTCCATTGTCTGGCTTGAATGAGTTACCAGATAGAAAGCGCAGTGGTGTGGTCGAATTTGGTTTGCCCTATACCGCCGAACCGGCTGTCAGTAAACATATTGCCGCATTTTTGCAGTTACATACTGGCGCTTGTCGCGAAGCGTTATCAGGAAAGTTTGAGGTACCTGATGCCTTATTACTTAACGGCGGAGTATTTCGCAGTCAATCGATTACCAAGCGAGTAGTTGACCTGATTAGCGCTTGGCGCTCCAGTCCGCCGGTGTTACTAGAGAATAATCATCCCGAATTGGCCGTTGCGTTTGGTGCGGTGAGCTATGCCGTGGCCAGGCGCGACAAAAAGTTAAAGATTGGTGGTGGCTCTGCACGCAGTTATTTTTTGCTGATTGATACCAGTGATGCAAGTGGGCAACAGGGTGTTTGTTTATTACCCAAAGGTAGCGATGAAGGCGCAGAAATCATCTTGAAGGATCGCCGTTTTGCGTTGCGCCTTGGGGTGCCGGTGCGCTTTCACTTGGCTTCATTGTCCGGCGATAGCCCTTTTAAGCCTGGCGATGTGACCGAAATTACTGATGTATTTCACTCCTTGCCACCATTAGCGGTTGCCTTCGAAGGAGACGATAGCAATCATAAAGAAGAAATAGTTGTTGAACTTGCTGTCACCCAAACAGAGATCGGTACGCTTAAAATCCAATGTGTTTCCGTCAGCGATAACACTCAGCGTTGGGACGTAGAATTCCAAATCAGAAAAAAATCGGCAAGCGCCGCTCAATTTGATGCCACGCTACCGGCTCAGTTCGATAAAGTTATCGACCAAATACAAACAGTTTTTGGCTCGAAATCGAAATTAGTTGATCCCAAAGCTGTTAAAAATCTCCGTACTAATCTGGAAAAAATCCTCGGAACTGACCGGAATCAATGGCCTACAGCCTTACTAAGAGCGATGTTTACGGCGCTCTTGGAAGGAGCTAAATATCGTCGTCGATCTGAACATCATGAGCGTCTGTGGTTGAGCTTGATCGGCTTCTGTTTGCGGCCGGGTTTCGGTTACCCGCTTGACGATTGGCGTGTCGAACAACTTTGGAAGCTTTATCCACAAGGCATTCAGTTTGTGACTGAAGCACAGCATTGGGCCGAATGGTGGATACTGTGGCGGCGGGTTGCCGGCGGTTTAAACGAACAAGCTCAGCAACAAATTTTTGAAGATATTGCCAAATACATCAATCCAGAGTCAGCCCGGCAGCCGGGTGTAGCCAAGCAAATCAAGACGCGCGGTTATGATGATATGGTGAGGTTGGCGGCCGTATTGGAACGCTTGCCGGTCGATAAAAAAAGTCAGTTGGGTGAATGGCTGTTAAAACGTCTGCAAAAGTCTTCTGAACCTAGCCAAACTTGGTGGGCAATAGGCCGAATCGGTGCGCGGGTTCCGTTTCATGGCAGTAGCCATAATGTGATAGCCGCTGCCATAGCAGAAAAATGGTTGCAGCAAATCATGCTTGAAGACTGGAAAAAAACACCACAAGCCGCTTTTGCAGCCACCCTCATTGCCAGAATGAGTGGCGATAGAGTAAGAGATATTGCCCCTCATACTCGGCAACAGATCATTGAAAAAATGAAACTCAGTAAAGTCCCTCAATCTTGGATCGATATGGTTGAACACTTTAAAGAATTGAATTCGGCTGAAGAAAAACAAATGTTTGGCGAAACGTTACCGCCAGGCCTGAAATTAATTAACGAATAACGTCGAGGTAATCATGAAGCAATTAAAAATTGTCATCGTGTTCGTATTAGGCTTGATCATGCTTTATTTTGTTGTTGAGGCATTTAAATTGAGTTTTAGTGGTGAATTATTTATACATAGTGCGATTAGATTTATTGCCGGTTTTGTCATTCTTGGCATCGGTGTTTTTTATGCGCATGTTATTCGCTTGAAGGTTTCAATTTATATTTTGCTGACTTTAGTACTGATAGATGATGTTTGGGACTACTCCAGAGATGTTGATAGCTTTGTGCCTGAGATGATGCTCTACAGTCTTTTTATGATGTTATGGGGGGCTATCTCAGGCTATGTAGTAATGCGTCAATTTAAAGCAAACGCCTCTGAGCAGTAAGCACTTCTGGCACGAGAACTTTTTGCTGACAATGCATCTAATATTATTAGATCCCCATTTAGTTGCCTTGCTTACTGCCTTAGCTAGTATAATTCCGCGATTGTTTCAGCTGGATTTTCTTTGCCGAACAAACCTTTTATCAAAAACTCTTAAGAGAACTTTATGGCGTTGTACTGTGGAATTGTTGGTTTGCCGAATGTCGGTAAATCGACCCTATTTAATGCATTAACCCGTGCCAAAATTGCGGCTGAAAACTACCCATTTTGCACTATTGATCCCAATGTAGGCGTTGTGCCTGTGCCTGATCCGCGTATGGATAAACTGGCAGAAATCGTTAAACCTGAACGCATGCTGCCCACCACAATTGAATTTGTAGATATTGCCGGTTTAGTCGCGGGTGCTTCCAAAGGTGAAGGTCTTGGTAACCAGTTTTTGGGCAATATTCGCGAAACCGATGCAATTGCCCACGTCGTGCGCTGTTTCCAGGACGATAATGTAATTCACGTCGCCGGCAAGATTGATCCTATTAATGATATTGAAGTTATCAATACCGAATTGGCTTTAGCCGACATGGCTTCAGTCGAACGAGCGCTACAAAAAACCAGTAAAGGTGCTAAATCCGGCAATAAAGACGACGTAGCTAAAAAGCTAGTGCTCGAAAAAATACTGGTACAACTTGATACTGGGGCGCCGGCACGAACTTTAGGGTTGACCGATGATGAAAAAGCCCTGATTAAAGACCTGTGTTTGCTAACCATTAAGCCGACTATGTACATTGCCAATGTTCAAGATGATGGCTTTGATAACAATCCTTTACTTGATCGCGTAAGAGCCTTTGCCGACCAAGAAGGCGCTATGGTGGTGCCTATCTGCGCGGCTATTGAAGCGGAAATTTCTCAATTGGATGACGACGAAAAACAAGAATTTCTGGATGATTTAGGGTTGGAAGAACCCGGTCTGAACCGTGTTGTCAGGGCTGGCTACAGTTTGTTAAATCTAGCGACGTATTTTACCGCCGGCGTTAAAGAGGTTAGAGCTTGGACCATTTCCATCGGCGCCACCGCACCGCAAGCAGCCGGCGTGATTCACACTGATTTCGAAAAAGGCTTCATTCGTGCTGAAGTAATCGCTTATCAGGATTTTATTGCTTACAAAGGCGAACAAGGCGCGAAAGATGCTGGTAAGTGGCGATTGGAAGGAAAAGATTACATCGTTAAAGACGGCGATGTGATGCATTTCAGATTCAACGTTTGACAAAAGCAGGGCGCATAACTAAAATGCGCCCTCTTTGATGCAGACAGATTAAGGCGATATAGCTCAGTTGGTTAGAGCACGGGATTCATAACCCCGGGGTCGGTGGTTCAAATCCACCTATCGCCACCATGTAAAATAAGGGCTTAGGTTAATACCAAGCCCTTTTTTATTGCCCGAATTTTATCCTGATGCACTTTGAAAAAAACGCCGGCAACACTTGCCAATATTTCAGGCATAAAAAAGCCGCTGTTACGCGGCAATAAATCAGCGTGGCACTTACGCTAAATCCGCGTCAGTGGAAGGCAAGATAGGTTGCGTAATATTGGTTTTTATTTTGCAGGAAGGTTTTTAGCGGCAAGAATGGGCGTTGAAGGTTGGTACTTGAAGATTAGAACGATTCGTGGAAACGCCAGTTTAAAAATGAATCTGCTTATAGCCTGCCTTTCAAACAGTTCAACAATTTCCTCCTGCCATCCCAATCACTGAGTGTCAGCCTCGTTTGTCATAACCTTATAACGTTCAATCATTTTTGCTGTACGGCGAGTCTTGGCTCTACTCTTTCCCGAAAAGTTGTGCCTGACCATCTGGTTTCCAAATGGGGTATTTGGTCATGACTTTGTCGAAAAGATGACTGGATAGAAATCGATTCAGCCATTGTTGAAGCGCTGGGTAAGGCGACTCCTCAAACCACACACTGTCTACAGCCGCAAACTGGCGAATAAACGGTAGGATAGCGGCATCAGCCAATGCAAAATGATTACCGCACAGAAATGACTGTTGATTCAATCGTCGCTCCAGCTCTGCTAGAAACAGCTCTCCTTGCTGCCGGTATTCCAATTCAGAACGTTCTGGATAACGATCTGCATATTTATAGCGATCCAGATAATATTTAAACTCCCCGTCATTCCAGAGGATCAGTTCCTTAGCCTGTTGAATTTCGCCGTTTTCTAACCAGTGTTCGGGATCGTGTTGCTGCAAGGCCCAGAACATAATGTCTAGGCTCTCATCTATAACCACACCGTTCTGAAGTTGCAACACAGGCACAGTTCCCTTGGACGATGCCAACATTAGAGCTGCGGGTTTATTGCTTAATTCGATTTCTCGCAATTCCACTGTTATTTTGGCGATCGCAATCGCCAATCGTGCTCGCATGGCGTAAGGGCAGCGGCGAAAGCTATATAAAACAGGATAAGAGTTATTGTTTTTCAAAGCAGATGAGTACATTTGTAATGGAATTGTAGGATTTGGACATCGCTGGTTTTTGGCTGTACTTGAAGCAAGGGGCCTGTGCCGTTAGTATGGTCTAATAGTTTTGTAAAATTTTCCAGTTGGGTAGTTGATCAGCGCTAACTATTTGCCAAAAATAATAAGGACATACCCGCCCAATGGTTGACAAGAAAAGTCTCTCCGAACGTGACATTTGCACCAAGTTCATCACCCCTGCCCTGACTGCCGCCGGCTGGGATTTACATAGCCAGATCCGTGAAGAAGTCAGCTTTACCAAAGGCCGTATCATCGTGCGCGGCAAACTGCATACCCGTGGTGTGCTTCGTAACCAAACAGACTTTTTTACATTGTTTTAAAAAAGTACTTCCGCAAAAATATGGATATTCATCGTGCAACATAAAAAGATAGAGATCGTTACATCTGTTATTCCTAAGCTTAACCTAGCGTTTCAGCAAAATTCCTTACCATTAATTACGGAAATCGAGTTAAGGAATAGTAGTCAGCAAAGCTTTCGTGATCTTGAATTGGTTTTAACCAGCTCGCCCGGTTTTCTTATTGAACGAACTTGGTTCATCGATAAACTTGCCCCTGATACCCAAGTGATTTTAGAGGACATCAGAATTGAGCTAAATGCCGAGTTTTTGCGTGCTATTCACGAGTCAATACTTGGGGAAATGACGCTTACCTTAAGATCAGGCGCTGAATTACTCGATATTAAAACCAACAAAGTTGAATTATTAGCTAAGGATGAATGGGTGGGCACGCGGATATTGCCGGAAATTCTGGCCGCCTTTGTACAACCTAATGATGCAGCGGTTCAAGCCATTTTGCGCGATGCGTCAAAGATGCTTGAGACTAGTGGTCAGTTAGCTTCGATTGAGGGCTATCAATCCAAAAGTCCACGACGCGTGGCTAATATTGTCAGTGCTCTATGGAGTGCAGTGTGTAAGTTAGATCTTAGCTATACAACTCCACCAGCCAGTTTTGAAGAAGAAGGGCAGCGGGTACGCTTGCCTGCAAAAATAGCAGAAACTCGTCTGGCAACGTGTTTGGATTCGTCGTTATTGTTTGCATCTTGCCTTGAGCAATCAGGTTTAAATGCGTTGATTATCTTTACTAAAGGTCATGCCTTTACGGGTTGCTGGCTGAGTGATGACGACCTTTCATCTGCGGTGATTTATGACGCTCAAGCTTTGCGTAAGCGTTGTCAACTGAATGAATTAATTGTATTTGAAACGACGCTTTGTACTAATAAACCACCGGCTAAATTTAGTTTGGCCAAACAAGAAGCTGAAGACAAGTTAAATAATGATGTGGAATTTGTTCTGGCGATTGACATTAAGCGCGCTAGATCCGCACGTATCAAACCATTGTCTGATATAGATTTAGCGGGCGGGTATCAAGCAAACGTTGTGGTGGGTGAAGTTGAATTACCGGTTGAAATTATCTCTGACATCCCCGAGCAAAATTTTGATGCTGACGACGTCCCAGAGATCATTTTAGATACGCCAGAAGCACGCATAGAAAACTGGAAGCGTCAGTTGTTGGATTTAACTATGCGCAATCGCTTATTAAACTTTACCAGTCGTACCCGAGCAATTGAAATCAATTGCCTCGATATAGCCAGTCTTGAAGATATGCTGGCTGACAATCATAAATTTAAGATTATATCGGTCGATACCTTAAAGCTTGATAGTGATCCGCGCTCGGAGCATTTGCATTTGCAACAACATCAGGAAAATTTGCTTACTGAACAATTGCAGCGGCACTTATCCAGAAAAGAGCTGATTGCAAACACGGATAGCAAAAAACTCACCACTGATTTGCTGGAACTTTACCGCTCAGCGAAGGAGTCAGTTCAAGAGAGTGGCGTCAATATTCTTTATATTGCCTTAGGTTTTTTAGATTGGACTAACGGTAAGGATCCCCAGCGAATTTATAGGGCCCCACTGATTTTAATCCCAATTGAAATTACACGTAAAAGTGTGAACTCAGGTTTTCAGTTGCAAGCCCATGAGGATGAACCTCGCTTTAATCCCACCTTGTTGGAAATGCTAAAACAAGATTTTGCACTTGAAATCCCTGAGTTAGAAGGCAATCTACCCACCGATGAACATGGTTTAGATGTTAAGAAAATCTTAAATATTCTGCGGATAAAGATAAAAGATATTGTCGGTTGGGAGGTTGAAGAGAGCGTGGTTGTTTCCACCTTTTCATTTGCGAAATATCTTATGTGGAACGATTTATGTGAACGTGTCGATGCCTTAAAGGAAAGCGCGGTAGTTAAACATTTGATTGAAAGTCCCCGAGATATGTATACCGGAACGGGTATTGAATTTCCAGACCCTAGACAGCTCGATGCCACGCGACACCCCAGAGATACATTTATCCCGTTACTAGCCGATAGCTCGCAAATAGCTGCAGTGTATGCAGCCGAAGCAGGTAAGGATTTTGTTTTAATCGGGCCGCCCGGTACCGGTAAAAGCCAGACCATTGCTAATATGATTTCTCAGTTATTAGCGACCGGGAAAACCGTATTGTTTGTTTCGGAAAAAACTGCGGCTCTGGAAGTGGTTTATCGCCGCTTGCATCAGGTTGGTTTAGGCGAGCACTGTCTTGAATTGCATTCTGCAAAAGCAAAAAAATCGGATGTTATTGCGCAACTAGGTAAGGCTTGGAGCTCTGTTGATATTTCAGGACTGAATTGGGAAAAAGAAGCAGAACGCTTAGCGCAAGTTAGAAGCGATTTGAATAAATATGTGGATCGCTTACATCATCGTTATCCAAATGGACTGACGCCACATCAAGCGATGGGAGTGGTCATAAAGTACAGTGATGTGCCGGTGGTGAAATTGCACTGGCACAGTCCAGCGGAGCATTCCTTAGAGGCGTTTGAAGCATTGCATGACATTACCAACCGTATTGACGCTAATAGTGTTGAGTTAACAGGCATCGGTTTGGATGTTTTTTCACAAATTACGACTGGCGAATGGTCGCCGACTTGGCAAAGTGAAGTCTTAGGTTTAGCAGGTGCTGCGCAGCACGTAAATAAAGCACTGGAATTTGCATCTAATGAGTATGCAGAGCACTTAGGATTAAATTTAACCTTTAACCAATTGCCTCAATTAGTTGCATTACAAAAACTAGCGGCGCTACTGCCGGATGCTTTTGCTGAAAATTATGGTTTTTGTTTTTTGCCACAAGCGCCGGTGCAGCGTAAAGAACTACTGGAATTGTCTGACTTGGTTGAACGATTTCATGACCGAATGAAGGGCGTAAAAAATCCTTTTAAGCGCTCTGTATTGGACTGTGAGCTGGAAGAGCTTAAAGATAAGTGGCTGGAATCTGGAGGGAAATGGTTTTTAGCAAAGTGGCTAGGTAAGCGCTCAGTTAAAAGAGCATTAGGAAAAAATGTAGGTAAAAAGATTCATCCGGAGAACATCTCGGATGATTTCGATAATTTAATTGAGGCCAAACATTTACAAGGGAAAATCTTAAAATATCAATACTTAGGTGCTGTGATTGGAAAACATTGGGAGGGCGTAGATTCAGATACCGTATGGATTAGAACTGCCTGTCAATGGATGGATGGTGTGTTAAGTGCTTTGGCAAACGTGAGTGCTGACGCAGAACAAATGGTTGCTAATAAGCAGCATATTTCACTATTAGTGATAGATCAAAATGAATTACTAGAGCGCAATGCGACTATCGGTGCTAAAGGCGCTGCCTATTTAGAGCAGTTTAGTCATTATCAACAACATGCAGGACAATTAGCTAGCGTTATCGGCTCTCAGGCTGGGGATGTTTTCAAGGCTTCAGGGGAAAATGATTTCTTCCAACGGGTTGTTGAGCAATGTGATGCCTGGTTGACACACAAAAATAAATTGTTTTATTGGTGTGCTTGGCGAAAAGTGAGGCAGGATGCTATTTACGCTGGCTTAGCCTCTTTAATTGACGGTATTGAACAAGGATATACCGATGGTTTATCCGCAAAAGAGTTGTTATTGGTTAATTATTCACGTTGGTGGGTGAATTCGGTTATTGACCATGACGAAGTGTTAAAAAACTTTATTCCGGCAGAACATCGTCAAAAAATCGAAATGTATCATCAGCTAGATACTGATTTTATGCAGCTTACTCAGGAATATGTCAAAGCACTGTTAGCTGCAGGCATTCCTAAACCACAAGATATTAAGAAAGGATCTGAGTGGGGCGTGTTAGCACGTGAGATTCAAAAGAAAACACGCCATATGCCGTTGCGCCAATTGATGAGCCAAATGCCAGAGGTGATAACTAAATTGACCCCTTGTGTGATGATGAGCCCAATGAGTATTGCGCAATATCTTCCTGCAAATAGTAAGGCGTTTGATGTGGTTATATTCGATGAAGCTAGTCAGATTACTGTATCTGATGCAATTGGTGCAGTTGCAAGAGCTAAACAGGCGATTGTGGTCGGTGATCCAAAGCAGCTTTCACCCAGCTCCTTCTTTGCTAAGAAATCAGGCAATGATGAATACTCCGATGATTTTGAAGAGGATATGGAGTCTATTTTAGATGAATGCTTAGCCGCAAACATTCCTTGCATGAATCTAAATTGGCATTACCGCTCACGCTGTGAATCGTTAATTACCTTTTCTAATCATAAATACTACGGCGGTAAACTGGTTACCTTTCCGAATAATGATACTCGCGGCATGTCGGTGCATTATCATGCGATTGATTCCATCTATAAGGAAGGCCAGAATCGCATCAATCGAGGCGAAGCGGAAGCGATTGTCGGGGATATTGTCACCAAATTACGTCAACCTGACTTTAAAAAATCAATTGGCATTGTGACCTTTAATATGGATCAACAAAAATTGATAAGTGATTTATTTGAAGTAGCACGTAGTCAATACCCAGAAATAGAACCGCACTTTGCTGAAGACAAATTCGATTCTGTGTTTGTTAAAAATTTAGAAAGCGTTCAAGGAGATGAGCGTGATTTAATTTATTTCTCAATTACCTTCGGTAAAGATGCCGCAGGTAAGTTGAGCATGAATTTTGGCCCGATGAACCAAGCCGGTGGCACGCGCAGATTAAATGTTGCAGTGACTAGAGCCAAAGAAGAAATGCATGTGTTTGCTTCATTAAAACCGGAACAAATAGATTTATCGCGTACAGCTGCCGAAGGTATCAGGGATTTAAAACATTTTCTTGAATATGCACAACGGGGTGTTTCCGCATTGACTGAAGCAGTTGGTGCCCCAGGTGGCTTTTTTGACTCTCCATTTGAACAAGCCGTAGCGGAAAGGCTACATGCAAAAGGCTGGGTAACGCATTCTCAAGTGGGTGTGTCTGGATTTAGGATCGATCTTGGTGTAATTAATCCTGATGCGCCAGGTCTATATCTGAGTGCTGTTGAGTGTGACGGGGCTAGTTATCATAGTTCTGCTACTGCCAGAGATCGTGACTTTTTGAGAGAGCAAGTGTTAAGAGGTTTAGGTTGGGAAGTAATTCGGATCTGGTCTACCGATTGGTGGATTGATTCCCAGTCTGCTTTAGAACACGTCGATGAGAAATTACATAAGCTGTTAGCGGAGTATCGGGCGAAATTTTAGTCCATTTGAATAATGGAATTCTGAAAAAATGCCCATTGGATTATCCCCCTTCGCCGAATAACACCGCATCGTCTACAAAGTCGACGAACTAATGACTCTCTGCGACCAGCATCACTCAACCAAGCAGTTGCAGCAAAAGCTGGCGGATGTGCTGGTTGAGCAAGTAGTTTCCCAATAAACATGTCCATTTATTGGCGCCTATGAATGCGGCTAATGAAATAAATTAAGGAATTTATCAAGATGAGATTAAAAGAAAAAGAGGTTGAAGTCGGCTATTTGTATTTGACCACTGCCAATCAATACCGGGCTGTGCTGGCGATGAAAGGTGAATTTTTGATTTATGCACCCAGTTCGGAAGGGGCTACCCCCTTAAATCAGAACGTTTCAAAACTGCCTTTTGAAAATCAGCCATTTAAGAAATGCCAAATCGTTACTTTTGCCAAGAAGGATTATCAGGTGTTTGAGTTCAATGGTACTGAAGCCATTGAACATAAATTGGATGAAGCGCAGTTAGCAGAAGCAATTGCGCAGTGTAATGCTAAGTCAGGTATTGCGGCTTTGTTACAAGAATAAAGCAGTTGCTTCCGTCGCTTGTACTCGACTGACATTACTGAATTCGCCGGTCTGCGCAGCCGATTCGAATACTATAAGTATGTGATTGTTAAATTGCCTATCTGTAGCATGAGATTTTGCAAATTCACCACGTTTAACGTCGGCGGCAGGTCGTCAGTAGAACAATATTTGTTGAATTGTTAGGCATGTTGTTTCAGTGCTTGTTTGGTTACCGTGGCAGGTGGCTTTTCCGTTATAATTCCCGGCAGTTTTAACTTACGTTATTGAAAGGTCTATGTCAGAAATTAACAAAGTGGTGCTTGCTTATTCTGGAGGTTTGGATACTTCCGTTATTCTTAAATGGTTGCAGGATGTTTACGACTGTGAAGTGGTTACGTTTACTGCCGATTTAGGGCAGGGCGAAGAAGTCGAGCCGGCTCGTGCAAAAGCCCAAAGTTTGGGTATTAAGGACATTTTTATCGAAGATTTGCGGGAAGAGTTTGCCCGTGATTTCGTGTTTCCAATGTTCCGCGCCAATACGATTTATGAAGGCGAGTATTTGCTGGGTACATCAATCGCCCGGCCGTTAATCGCCAAGCGTTTGATTGAAATTGCTAATGAAACCGGCGCCACGGCGATTTCTCATGGCGCAACCGGTAAGGGTAACGATCAAGTACGTTTTGAGTTGGGCGCTTACGCACTGCGGCCTGATATTAAGGTGATCGCACCTTGGCGGGAATGGGATTTAACGTCGCGCCAAACTTTACTGGATTATGCTGAAAAACACGGCATTCCTGTGGAAATGAAAAAGGGCAAAACCTCGCCGTATTCAATGGATGCCAATCTGCTGCATATTTCTTATGAAGGCCGCGTTCTGGAAGATCCTTGGGCAGAACCTGAGGAAGATATGTGGCGTTGGACAGTGTCACCGGAGAACGCACCTGATCAAGCTACTTATATTGAACTGACCTATCAACACGGTGACATTGTTGCGATTGACGGCGTGGCGCACAGTCCGGCGGAAGTGCTGGAAAAGTTGAATAAATTGGGTGGTGACAACGGTATCGGTCGTCTTGATATTGTTGAAAACCGTTATGTGGGTATGAAATCTCGCGGCTGTTATGAAACTCCGGCCGGTACGGTAATGTTAAAAGCACATCGTGCGATTGAGTCCTTAACATTGGATCGCGAAGTTGCGCATTTGAAGGATGAATTAATGCCGCGTTATGCGTCATTGATCTACAACGGCTATTGGTGGAGTCCTGAGCGTAAGTTGTTGCAGACCATGATTGATGAGTCGCAAGTCAATGTTAACGGCAAAGTCAGAATCAAACTTTATAAGGGCAATGTGATCGTTGTTGGTCGTGCGTCTGAGACTGACAGTTTATTCGACGAAAGTATCGCTACTTTTGAAGATGATCGCGGTGCTTATAATCAAAAAGATGCAGAAGGCTTTATCAAGCTTAATGCTTTACGGTTGCGCATAGCCGCCAAACGACTGAAATAATCTTAACAGCATGAAGGTTATAACTTCATGCCGTTTTTGTTTGTGCTATTGGTTGCACCAAAACAAGGAAAATTTCAATCAAGCTTGTATAATCGCCTACTAACTGACGGTTATCACTATTATAAAAATGAATGTTAGTACGCCTGCCTGTTTCTGGCTTGAGAGGAAGTAAATAATGAGCGATATGCGAGAAACTAAATCAGCGCTAGTTAAAATTGATAGCGGGCTAATACCTGCACATCAGCGACTGGTGAAGGTTAACCGATTGCTGCTGGCAGTCATTGCGTTCTTGATGACTGTAATTATGGTTATTGGCGCTTGGTTACTGCCAAGCGATGATTTTATTGCCGATTATAAAAGCTCAGTGTCATCAGCTTATGCTAAAGGAATGAACCCGGTGTTGTCTGCCGAGGTAAATACTTTAAAAGGGCAGGTCGTGGGATTGGTTAGTGGGTCAATCGAAAGCAAGCTGAAAACATTAGAAAGCAGTATTAAGGGCGGCTCTTTTGCAAACTCATTGGGCACTATCGAAGATTTGAAAAACGACGTTAAAATTCTTCGTACTTATGAGCCCGAAACCAACCAGCCAACTGCAATTTCAAATGAGCAAGTGCTGCAGGAAATGTCCCAGTTAAAGCGGCTTATTTATACGACTGTCGGCTCGTGTGGCTTGATGTTGGCAGCTGTCGCAGGCATCTGGATAAAAAATCGTAGACGACTTCCTCATATCAAACCAAGTTTTTTAGGTAAACGACATTAGTAATTGATAGGCACAAAAAAACCGCCCCAGCTTTGAAAGTTGGGGCGGTTTTTTTGTGTCTTACGTTAGGTGTTATTTGCTGCCTAAGTAAGCGTACAGTGCGTCAACTGCTTGGTCTTCGCCGTAGCCTGCAGTTGTAACAGCTTTTACCTTCAGAACTTCTTCGATAGCTTTTGGCATGCCGCCTTTGCCTTCTTTTAGAACTTTTTCAAATTTAGCTCTATCCAATGTACCTGCTTTTACCAAAGCAAACAATTGTGGGTTTGATGAAATGTCATGGCAAGTGCCACAACCGCGACCGAAAGAACGCTCATAAATTTTTTGACCGATTTCCAACTTTTCATCAGCGACTGCTTGCCCACTTAAAGCAATTAAAGCAACTGCTGCGATAGTACCTATTGTTGTTATTTTCATGTTGACCTCTCTTGGTGGAAAAAAAAGAACCATCCTCCCGAACAGTTCGCTTAAAGTTAAACGGCGCAAAGGATAGGCAGTTTAACGGTAAATTTCAATTGTTTTATGCAAATAGTGATTAAATCCCGACATCGATTATCAAAGTTTGCAATGAACAACAGATGAATTAAAGCTTATTGGTTTTGTGCATTGATCAATGCATATTTTATGACGTCTGTTATGTTAAGTCGCCCTATAAATTGATATGCATTAGTAAAGAATATCAACTGTCGCCATGAAACCAAGCCAATTTGTCGTGTAATGTGACTACAGTGCCGATGATTATCAGTGTCGGTGGCTTAATGTCTTTATCAATAACCAAATTTGGCAGAGTTTCTAGCGTGCCCGTGATGACTCGTTGATTAATGGTGGTACCTTGTTGTACCAAGGCAATGGGTAGGTCTTTTGGACTGCCATGAGCTATCAATGCCTCGCATATTTTTTCTAGTCCCACCAGACCCATATAAATAACGATTGTCTGGTTTGGCGCAGCCAATTGCGTCCAATTTAAGTTGATAGAGTTATCTTTTAAATGTCCGGTGACAAAGGTGCAGGACTGCGCATGATCTCGGTGTGTAAGTGGAATGCCTGCATAACTTGCACAGCCTGAAGCGGCTGTAATACCAGGAACCACCTGAAAATTAATACCTTGTTGCATTAGGGTTTCAATTTCTTCGCCGCCACGACCAAAGATAAAAGGATCGCCACCTTTAAGGCGCACAACACGCTTTCCTGCTTTGGCTAAGTCTGCCAGTAAAATATTAATGTCTTCTTGGGGGACGGCATGATTTTGCCGTTGCTTGCCGACATAAATCTTTTCTGAATCACGTCTAGCCAATTCAAGAATTTCTGGCGAGACTAAGCGGTCATAAACGATTACATCGGCTTGCTGCATTAATCGCAAGGCACGAAACGTAAGTAAATCAGGTGCCCCAGGCCCAGCGCCGATTAAATAAACCTCGCCGAAGTTGGTGCCTTGTTCATGTTTGGCAAGATTTTCTGTCAGTTGCCGTGCAGCTTCTTGTTCTTTACCGGCAAAAACCAATTCAGCAACAGAGCCTTGAAAGTTGTTTTCCCAAAAAATTCGCCGCTGTGCGGGCACTTTAATTGTCTGCTTAACTGCCGATCTAAATTTTTCTGCAAGCGCAGCCAGCTTGCCGTAAGCGGGGGGGATTACTGTCTCAATCTTGGCTCTAAGTAATCTTGCTAAAACCGGTGCCGAGCCACCGGAGCTAACTGCAGCAATAATTGGCGAACGATCAATTATCGCGGGAAAAATAAAGCTGCATAGATCGGGGCTATCAACCACGTTAACTAGGATGTTTTGCTGTGTAGCCGTGTGTGCGACCAGTTCGTTGGTTTGTTGATTATCTGTCGCCGAAATAACCAGTCTAAAACCAATTAAGTCTTCTGTAGAAAATGATTTTTGCAGTATATTTAAGTCATGTACTGCCTGCAATTCAGACACATGCGTGCTTATTTTACGGGCTATTACTGTGATCTTTGCGTCGGCTTTGAGCAGTAACTCGATCTTTCTGGCGGCTATTTCACCAGCACCTACTACCAAGCAAGGTTGGCCTTGGAGTTTCATAAAAACGGGAAAGTAATCCATTTTAAGGGCTATGATTTTTGGATTAAAAAGGGGTGGTATTATAAGCACTCTTAAAGAATGCAATAAAACTTAAAACCAGCATGAATATTGAATGTCATTTTGAAGTGGATGCCAGTGGCCTGCAGTGCCCGTTACCGTTGCTTAGGTTAAAAAAAGCCTTAGTCACAATGGCTAGTAATGAAATTGTTAAAGTTATCACCACAGATCCGGCTGCGCATTTGGATTTTGGTGTTTATATCAATCAAACCGGCCATCAAATTCTTGCCTGTATACAAGAATCCGACAGCCGAATTTTTTTCATCAAGAAAAAATGACGGCTCAGCGGTTATTTGAAATGATGGCCCGGGCAAATTCCATCTCTTAGTGTTATAACCGGCCAATTTGATGATTTGGCAAACTGTTCTAGCTTTTCATCAGGGTCTACTGCTACTGGGTTATCTACTCGTTGTAAAAGCGGTAAATCATTGTGAGAATCACTGTAAAACCAGCTGCCTTCTAAATTATTGTTTGATTGTTGTAGCCAGGCTTCCAATGTCTTTACTTTACCTTCGCGAAAACAGGGAATGCCGCTAAAGCCTCCGGTATATCGGCCATCGACAAATTCAGGTGTGGTCGCCAGCAAATGCTCAATACCATATAGATTAACGATCGGTTCAGTAACAAAGCGATTGGTTGCAGTGATCACCATTAACGTGTCGCCTCGCGCTTTATGTTTAGCTATTAATTCTTCAGCAGACTTCAACATTAAAGGTTTGATGATGTCTTGTATAAATTGCTCGCGCCAGCTGTAAAGTTGTTCCACAGGATTATCGGCTAACGGTTGCAGCGAAAACTTAAGAAACTCAACCATGTCCAGGTTGCCTTGCTTGTAATCATCGTAAAATTTAGTATTGGCGCTCTCGTAGTAGTCTTTATCAACAATGCCATTATCAACAAGAAATTGTCCCCACAAATAGTCACTGTCATCGGCAATTAGGGTGTTGTCCAAATCGAAAATCGCTAAGCTCACGGTTAAACCTGTCTGAAATAATAAAAAAATTAAGCCCTATGGCGTCTGTAGTTTATTTATGGAACAATGGTTGCATTATAAAACTAGCTTGCCTGCTGGGCGATTCTAACACAGTCGAATTAAAGTCACGGGTAAGGTAATAACACAGGTTTTTTGACATGATAGACTCTAAAGGATACCGACCAAATGTCGGAATCATCCTTTGCAATGACGAGGGTCGCGTGTTTTGGGCAAAGCGGATGGGCATGAACTCCTGGCAGTTCCCGCAAGGTGGTATCAATGACAACGAAGACCCGGAAACAGCGATGTATCGAGAATTGTGGGAGGAGACAGGGCTGCAAAAGCAGCATGTTGAAGTGCTGGGGCGTACTCGCTATTGGCTGAGATACCAATTGCCTGAACGCTACATCCGCAAAAACTCATTGCCATTATGCATTGGTCAGAAGCAGATTTGGTTCATGTTGCGCCTCGTTAGTCACGAATCTAATGTGCGATTTGATCTTAGCCCTAAACCGGAGTTTGATAGTTGGCGCTGGGTAGATTATTGGGAGCCATTAAAGGATGTGGTGTACTTTAAGCGTAAAGTGTATCAAAAGGCTATGAGCGAACTGGGTTGTATTCTTACCATTGATTCTGTTCCAGTAAAAGCTGAAGGATTCTTAGCCATCGACAAAATACCTGTGGGTCAGGATGGTAAGCGTTAATAGCCGTGGTCAGTCACTTTCAGTTCAGTTAACCGTCCCGGTAATCTGATCACTTCTGAATTGACGTTCCCATTATTACCCAGATGTATTAAGCGATAGCCTGGGGGCGTGTCATCGACGCTAAATTGTGTACTGCCGGGACTAAACTGAAAGCATGTTGACGGCGTGCCAAATACTTGAGCGGTGCCTATCTCCGCTTCTAATTCCTGATGAATATGCCCAGTAATTAACACTTTAATCTGCGGAAATCGCCTCACGATTGCCAGCAATTCTTCACTGTTCTCTATCATCATAGTATCCATCCATTTGCTGTTGGATTTTATACAATGGTGATGCACTGCGATGATGGCGTTAAGGGCAGGATAATCTTCTAAACACTGTTCAAGAAACAGCAGTTCTTCTTCAGCTAGACGACCTCCTGGCTTTCCCGGAATCTGGCTATTTAAATTAATCACCTGCCAGTTATTTAGTAATAGTTGTTTGTTGCAACTTACCTTGTCGGTATTAAAAACCTGCAGCATCAAGTCATAATCATCGTGATTGCCGGGCAAACAAAGGCAGGGCAGGTCAGGATAATGCTCCAGGCATTTTAATATCTGCTGATAACTTGCTATGCAAGGTTCTTGTGCCAAATCCCCGGTCAATAACAGCAAATCAAAATGCTGCCCGGAACTGAGCGCTTGCTTTAAGCAAGCCTGAAAATAATGCAGCGTATCTACACCTAATAATGTGGCACCGGGTTGCGACAAAATGTGCATATCGGATAATTGCAGTATCGATAAGACATTTTCGTCGGAAGTATTCATGTACCAGTCTTAGTCGGTAGTCTTGTAAAGAATCTTCGAATTTCGTGCGGGGTTATATAACAACCTAAGCGCCTCAGGGAGATGCTGCAAATCAGTAGGTAAAAATCCCTGTTCAATAAACCAGTGCATAGTTTGTGTCGATAACACTAACAAGGTATTAAGCTGCAGCTGTTTGGCTTTGTCATAGACAAATTCCAGCATTCGCTTTGCACGCGCGCCGCCCTGGTAATCAGGGTGTACCGCTAAACAGGCAATAGCGCCGAACTGCCCTGGCAAATCAGCGTGCAAAGCGATGCAGCCGATAATTAAACCGTCGCGTTCAATGACCACATAATCGCTGATTTCCATTTCAATCTTTTCTCTGGAGCGCTTAGCCAGCTTGCCTTGCTGCTCTAATGGCTTAATGAGTTCCAGAATGCCGCCGATGTCGTCGAGTGTGGCTGTGCGGATAGTTTCAAATGCTGTTGAACTGATTAAGGTACCAATGCCGTCGCGGGTAAACAGTTCTAGCAGCAATGCACCGTCGACATGGCGATTGATTAAATGTGCGCGCTGCACGCCTTGCTGGCAGCTTTGTATCGCGGCTTGCAATGAACGAGCAATAACCTCCGATAGCTTTGGGGTTTGCTGCAACAGCTCATTAGCCTGCGCGGTAGTGAGTTGCTGAATCGGTTGTTGATCTTGTGGCGAAACACACGCTTGTTCAGTCAGTAAAATCAGTTTTTCCGCTTGCAGCGCAATTGCCACTTCGGTTGCCACTTCTTCGGCCGACAGATTAAACACCTCGCCACTGGGCGAATAGCCGATCGGTGAAATAAGCACTACGTTGTTTTGATCAAGCTGCTGGTGAATACCCTGGCTATCGATACGCCGTACCTTGCCGGTATAGCAATAATCGATACCATCCAATACTCCCAACGGTTTAGCGGTGACGAAATTACCTGATGCCACCCGGATCTTAGCACCCGCCATCGGCGAACCCGACACGCCCATCGATAGCAAGGCTTCGACCTCAATACGTACCAGCCCAGCCGCCTGCTTAACATATTGCAGTGTAGTGGCATCGGTAATACGCAAATGATGATGGAATTTTGGCGTATCGCCTTGCTCCAACACCCGTTCGTCAATTTGTGTACGAATGCCATGCACTAATACCAATCTGACGCCCAAGCTTTTCAGCAAGGCAAAATCGTGAATCAGATTATCAAAATCCGGCTCAGTTACCGCCACGCCGCTGAAAAAAATCACAAACGTGCGATTGCGGTGGGCGTGGATGTAGGGTGACGAATTTCTAAACCAACTTACGAATGTGGATTGTTGCTGCATTAGCGTGTTGGATTCTTAGTAGATAGCTATGGGGATTAAATCTTTTTCACAAACTCTGATTTCAGTTTCATCGCGCCAATGCCATCGATTTTGCAATCAATGTCATGGTCGCCATCAACCAGGCGAATATTTTTAACTTTAGTGCCGACCTTAACAACGAGTGATGATCCCTTAACCTTCAGGTCTTTAATGACAGTAATGGAATCGCCGTCTTGCAACACATTGCCGTTGGCATCCTTAATCACGCGCGCATCATCGCCGCTTTCAGCAGTCGATGCTTGTGGCCATTCGTGCGAGCATTCTGGGCAAATGTATGACTCTCCATCCACGTATGTGTATTCTGAGCCGCACTTGGGGCAATTGGGTAAATTACTCATTTAATATCCTTGTATTCGGTTAACTAACTTAGGGGTACAAGCCTTGGGGGCATGTATTGAATGTAAAAAAGTTTGGTAGGGTACGCATTGCGTACCTTTTATAATTAACGTTTTGAAAATGGTATGCGATGCATACCTACTTGGCTCAATGCGAAAATACAGGGTATTTCGAAAATTTGTTAAGGATGATATTAATGTAGAGAATAGGATGGGTAGAGTGATAACGAAACCCATCATCAATGTAATCGATGGGTTCCACTTTGTTCTCGGCAACTGCTCCATGCGTCGCTTAAAGCGCCTACTTTTGGTGCTTCTGCATGCCCGATACAGCCGGGCAGGCTCTCCATGCAGTCGTTCCCATCCTACACAATCAACAATCAATCCAAATTATCCGTCACCGCACCCTTAGACGCCGAGCTCACCAATTTGGCATATTTTGCCAATACGCCGCGAGTATAACGAGGGGCGGGTTGTTGCCATTTTTCAAAGCGTCGAGCGATTTCTTGTTCATCGACATGCAAGGTCAATTGTTTGGTTTCAGCGTCAATAGTGATTTGGTCGCCATCTTGAACGATGGCCAGCGCTCCGCCGACATGGGCTTCTGGAGTGATGTGACCGACTACGAAACCGTGGGTGCCACCGGAAAAACGACCATCTGTAATAAGTGCAACCTCTTTGCCCAAGCCTTTACCCATTACTGCTGAAGTGGGGGTGAGCATTTCACGCATGCCGGGACCGCCTTTAGGGCCTTCATAACGAATAACAATAACATCGCCTTTTACAATGCTACCGTCCAAAATACTTTTCAGCGCCTGCTCTTCGGCCTCAAATACTTTAGCTTTACCAGTAAAGACTAAACCTTCTTTGCCGGTGATTTTGG
>Ga0208751_100106_pt1 | contig 30036 bp, 33 predicted proteins | sample LakWasMet22_HOW5_2_FD_183868 | JGI IMG/M metagenome (GOLD analysis project Ga0208751, IMG submission 183868) | Freshwater sediment methanotrophic microbial communities from Lake Washington under simulated oxygen tension - Sediment Metagenome... | ecosystem: Environmental > Aquatic > Freshwater >... | reverse complement strand
AGCAACTCAAAACAGAAGGTGCTGTGATTGCGAGCTTTGCCGAGCGCCGTGCTGAAATCGAACGCCAGTTAAACGCCGCAGCAGCCGAACAGAACCTGAAACCGATTGAAGACGATGCACTGCTGGATGAAGTCACTGCACTGGTAGAACGCCCGAACGTGCTGCTGGGGCAGTTTGAAGAAGTTTATTTAGAAGTGCCGCAGGAATGCCTGATTCTGACCATGAAGGCGAACCAGAAGTATTTCCCGCTGCTGGATGCGAATGGCAAACTCACGAATAAATTCCTGATTGTTTCAAACATCAACCCGGCAGACCCGTCTGCGGTGATAGGCGGTAACGAGCGTGTAGTGCGCCCTCGCCTCGCGGATGCTAAATTTTTCTTTGACCAGGATCGCAAAAAAACGCTGGAATCACGCATCACCAGCCTGGGTAAAGTGGTTTACCATAACAAGCTTGGCTCACAAGGCGAGCGCACCGAACGTGTAGGTGCAATTGCAATCGCAATTGGCAATAAACTTGGTGGCGCAGATCTGGCTTCAAAAGCCGGTCTGGCTGCGCAGTTGGCAAAAACTGACTTGATTACCGATATGGTAGGCGAGTTTCCTGAGCTGCAAGGCATCATGGGACGCTATTATGCGCAACATGAAGGCCTGGACAACGATGTCGCTTTTGCGATTGAAGACCACTACAAGCCGCGTTTTGCCGGTGACGACCTGCCACGCAGCGCTGTTGGTATATCCGTTGCATTGGCTGACAAGCTCGAAACGCTGGTTGGCCTGTTCAGCATCGGGGAAAAACCAACCGGTGACAAAGATCCGTTTGCCCTGCGCCGTCAGGCACTGGGTATCATCCGCATGCTGATCGAAAATAAACTGCCGCTACCATTCGAGCAACTGATTAAAGAGGTACTGTCCGCATTTGACAGCCAATCAACCGACAGCATGGCTACTGTTGCTGCGATTAAAGAGTTCTGCTTTGACCGTTTAAGCGTGAACCTGCGCGAGAACGGGGCAACGCCGCAGGAAGTTGATGCGGTACTGTCACTTGACCCGGCGTTACTGAGCGAGATACCGCAACGCCTGACTGCCGTGCGCACGTTCGCAGAACTGTCAGAAGCACCGGCACTTGCGGCAGCTAACAAACGTGTCAGCAACATACTGAAAAAAGCCGAAGGCGAAGTGCAGGCACAGGTGAATGCAAGCCTGCTGCATGAGCCCGCAGAAATCGCACTGAATGCAGCATTAAGCAAAGTAAAACCGGAAGCTGATACACTGTTTGAAAACGGTGATTACACTGCTTCTCTCAAAGCGCTGGCAGCGCTGAAAGCACCGGTAGATGATTTTTTTGACAATGTAATGGTGAACGCAGATAACCCGGCGCTCAAAGCAAATCGCTTAGGCTTGCTCGCGACATTGCATCAGGCCATGAACCGCGTAGCGGATTTGTCTAAACTGGCGAGCTAATCAGCATACCCATGATGAAACTGGTGAATCTATGAAATTAGTGATACTTGATAGAGACGGCGTAATTAATGAAGACAGCGCCAATTTCATCAAAAACCCCAGCGAGTGGATTCCGATTCCTGGCAGCCTGGAAGCCATTGCCCTACTGAACCAATCCGGTTACAGGGTTGCAATTGCCACCAATCAATCAGGTGTCAGCCGCGGTTTGTTTGACATGGCAACACTCAACAGCATCCATGACAAAATGCACCGTGAACTTGCCGCTGTTGGCGGCCGCATAGACGCCGTGTTCTACTGTCCACATTCGGCTGACGATAACTGCGATTGCCGCAAGCCAAAAACCGGCATGATCAAGGAAATCGCCAAACGTTTTTCTGTAGAGCTTGATCGGGTATATGCGGTGGGCGATGCTTTGCGCGACCTACAGGCTTTTTCAAATTCCGGCTGCCAGACAATACTGGTACGCACTGGCAAAGGTGAGCGTACCCTTGCCGAAGGCGGCCTGCCCGAGAACATCATAGTCTGTGCGGATTTAAGCGAGGCTGTGCAAACGATTATTTCAGTAAACTGATTCAAGCCCTATGTTATTTATACGCTCAAGCCTATTTTTCCTCGGGCAGGCAATCACTGCCCCGATATTCACACTTCTTGCCTTGATTGCGCTGCCGCTCAACCCGGTCACCCGTAATGTGCTGATTTCAGGATGGGCGCGCAGCATGATCTGGTGGCTGCGTGTCACCTGCGGCATTCGCCATGAGGTAACCGGGCTGGAGAATCTGCCGGAATCGCCGAGCATTATCTTAAGCAAGCACCAATCAGCATGGGAAACCCTGGCTTTTCAGGCAATATTCCCTACCCAGGTTTATGTGCTTAAACGTGAATTACTGTGGATTCCCATATTCGGCTGGGGCTTGGCCATGTCATCCCCTATTGCGATTGACCGCAGCGCAGGCCGCGAAGCGCTGAAGAAACTGGTAGCCAATGGCGCAGCAAGGCTTAAAAGCGGCTTGTGGGTCGTCATCTTCCCTGAAGGCACGCGCATAGCCCCAGGTGAAAAAGGTAAATACCAGATCGGCGGCGCATGGCTTGCCACACATACCAAAACCCAGGTGGTACCGGTAGCGCATAATGCCGGCAGATACTGGGCAAAAAATTCGTTCATCAAAAAACCGGGCATCATTCACATCCATATCGGCAAACCTATTCAAACTGCCGGTTTAAAGGCTGATGCCTTGAATCAGCAGGTAGAGCAATGGATTGAATCTGAAATGGCAGTACTCGACACATGAGCCATACGCTGACGCTGCCATCCGGCGATCAACTGCACTACCAGCTAGAACGGCGCCAGCGCAGAACCGTTGGTTTGAAAATCACGGCCGATGGCCTGATCGTACATGCCCCGAAGCGTATTTCACAAACACTGCTCGAAAGCCTGATTGCTCAAAAAGCGGACTGGATACAAAAAAAACTCAGCGCACGCGATGAAAGCAAAATACCGGCGCTGCAATGGCTGGATGGCGAACAGTTACTGCTGCTGGGCAATACCATCACCCTGGCACTCAGGCATGATGAGCGCTCCAGAGCGGTCAACCACCAGCCCGGGCTGTTAGCACTGGCAATGCCCAATCACGACGATGAATCAGCCGTCTCCCGCAAAGTGCTGCAATGGTATAAGAAACAGGCGCTCATAGACTTTGCCAGACGGCTGGAAATCTTTTCTGCCAGACTGGGGGTGGCGCTGCCCAAATTGTTAATATCCAATGCACGCACGCGCTGGGGCAGCTGCAATTCAAAAAAAGAAGTCAGGCTTAACTGGCGCCTGCTGCAGGCACCGCCACACCTGATTAATTATGTGATCTGCCATGAACTGGCACACTTGAAAGAAATGAACCATTCCGCAAGGTTCTGGGCAGTTGTCGCCAGCATCTACCCCGATTACAAAGCCGCAGAAAAAGAACTCAAGGTATGGTCACCCCGATTGCATGTGATGTAAGATTGGTTCTGGCAATGCAAGAACAGCCTGGCCATTAATCCAGGCGTGCTGACATCTCGTAACAATAACCAACAAAAGGGGAGCAGGTAGATGGACTTTCAGGAATCAATTAAGCAGTGCTTTCAGAAATACGCTGATTTTAATGGCAGGGCCAAACGGCCGGAATACTGGTGGTTTGCCTTATTTTGCTTTATCGGCTCATTAGCTTTAGGCGTAATAGGTGATAGTCTTTCATTGGCATTTTCCCTGGCGACACTATTGCCATCACTTGCTGCAGGCACACGCCGCCTGCATGACCTTAACAAAAGCGGCTGGCTTCAGCTGTTATGGCTAATCCCGATATTAGGCTGGATTCCGCTTATTTACTTTCTTGCACAGGCAGGTAGTGCAGAAACCAACCAATACGGCGAAACACCTGAAAATTAGTCATTCATAACAAAAAAGGGGCCAACGCCCCTTTTTAAATATCTATCAATTCATTTAAAGCAGTTTTTCAATATCCGCCGCAATCACTGCCGGCTTCTCACCATAAGCTACGTATAGCCTGATCTTTCCTGTTTTATCGTATAGATAGACACCAGCACTATGATCTATGGTGTAACCGCTCTTACCGCTATTTTCTACTTTAGCGGCAAAAATCTTGAAATCGGCCGTCGCCTTGGCGGTCTCTTCCTGAGTACCATATAAGCCGATAAAACGTTTATCAAAACTAGGCACATACTGCGCCAGCACTTGCTGCGTATCGCGCTCCGGGTCCAGTGTTACAAACAGAACCTGCAACTCATCGCTGCGTGTGCCCAGCAGCTTCATGGTTTGCTTCATATCAGCCATTGTGGTCGGGCATACATCCGGACAATGCGTATAGCCGAAGAATACCGCCACCACCTTGCCTTTAAAATCAGCCAGCGAACGCGGTTTACCGCTATGGTCAGTCAAATCAAGCGTCTGCGCAAAATCTGCACCGCTAATATCAGTTGCCGAAAACTGGTTATGCTGACCAGCAGGTTTACAGGCAGCAAGCGCAAGCATTAAGAGCGCTATTAAAAAAAATTTTGTTTTCATCTTTATAAATATACCGGTATTAATGTAATTACATTGATTCTATCATGCACAATAAATTCAACACCTTGCAATAAAAAATTGTGCGCATTCCGCATAAATTACTGCAAAGTGAACTCGCTGTCGTTTACAATAATGGTTTTGCATTATTTCAAGCATTTAAGGATATAGCATGGCAAACCCTGCAGTAACTTCTGGCGGTATGGCAGACCGCGACGGCGTAATCTGGTATGACGGTGAAATGGTTAACTGGCGCGATGCCACGACCCACGTTTTAACACACACACTTCACTACGGCATGGGTGTATTTGAAGGCGTTCGCGCATACAAAACCGATAAGGGTACCGCTATTTTCCGCTTGCAGGACCACACAGACAGATTGTTCCGCTCTGCACACATTCTGGGTATGAAAATGCCTTACAGCAAAGAGGAAATCTCAGCAGCGCAACTAGCCGCCGTGCGCGACAACAACCTCGAGTCTGCTTACCTGCGCCCAATGGCATTCTACGGTGCTGAAGCAATGGGGATTTCTGCAAAAACACTGTCAACCCACGTCATTGTTGCAGCCTGGAAATGGGGCGCTTACATGGGTCAGGAAGCGCTTGACCACGGTATCCGTGTTAAGACTTCATCATTCTCGCGCCATCACGTCAACGTGACCATGTGTAAAGCCAAAGCTAACGGCAACTATATGAACAGCATTCTGGCACATCAGGAAGCCCATAACGACGGTTACGAAGAAGCTTTATTGCTGGATGTAGACGGCTTTGTGGCTGAAGGTTCAGGCGAAAACGTATTCATCGTGCGCAACGGTAAACTTTATACACCAGACCTGACTGCCGCTTTAGAAGGCATTACGCGCGACACGGTTGTGCAGCTGGCTGGCGAATTAGGCATTCAAGTGATTGAAAAACGCATCACGCGAGATGAAGTGTATGGCGCAGATGAAGCATTCTTTACAGGTACTGCTGCAGAAGTGACACCGATCCGTGAACTTGACCGCCGCAGCATCGGCGAAGGTACAGCCGGCCCGATCACCAAGCAGTTACAGAAACTGTACTTTGATGTAGTACACGGCAGGTCTGCTAAACATGCTGATTGGTTAACACTGGTATAAGCCACATACCGCCATCTTTGCCTTGTCAGAGATGGCGCATGAAAGAAAGCTCAAGAAATGTCTGATACAAAAGAAATCGAAGTCACAGCTAAAGACTTACCTCTGCACTGCCCTACCAAACAAGTCGAACTATGGGCATCGCACCCGCGCGTGTTTTTAGATATCGCGCAAACCGGCCATGTCGCCTGCCCTTATTGCGGGACAAAGTACAAGTTAAAAGAAGGTGAAGTAGCAGGTCATCACTAGCGCCCACTGACAGTTCAAATCAATATTGAACGACAAGTAGTGAAAAAAGCGATCAGTTAAAAAATTCCACTACAGCACTTTCACTCCACAACGCCTCAATCACAAGCTTTGCATCTACCGATTGGCTGTTAGTCCAGAATTTTACCGTGCCAGCCTGATACTGCTGTGTCAGTAAATCAAGTGCGGCCAGTCGTTTTTGCAGGTGCTTTGCAACTGCCGCACCGGTATCAATCAACGCTACGTCATCGCCGACAATCTGCCTGATAAGCGGCTTTACGAACGGATAATGGGTACAGCCCAGCACAATGGTATCCGCACCTTCATCCAGCAGCGGCTTACAATATTGTTCAAGCAAGCTCAGTGTGGTGCCGCTGCCAAGTTCTCCGCGTTCAATGCATTCAACCAGCCCAATGCAGCCCTGTGTAACCACTTTCACGTTACGTCCGTAACTTTCAAGCAAACCTGCAAATTGCGCACTTTTAAGGGTGCCTACGGTTGCCAGCACCCCTATCACGCCATTTTTCGAGGCTGCAGCAGCAGGTTTCACGGCTGGCTCCATCCCGATGATCGGCAGTGTATATTTTGCACGCATCAGATCGATTGCCGCTGCAGTGGCTGTATTGCAGGCGACAACAATCGCCTTGGCGCCCTTTGCAATTAAAAAATCCGCAAGACCAAAACACCGGGACTGAATTTCTTCAGGCGTTTTGCTGCCGTAGGGAGCATATTTGCTATCAGCCACATACAGCAGCTGCTCATGTGGCAGCAGGGCATGAATATGCTGCAATACTGAAATACCACCGACACCGGAATCAAAGACGCCTATCGGCGCATCCGCTGGAACTGCAGACTTAATCGGAATATTTTTAATTTCCAGCGTCATGGTTTGATTGGTCATTGCAAAGTCATCATCAGTTACAATAGCCCAATTATAAAGGATTTAATTTAGGTAGGCTTATGGGCAACAGGTTAAGTAAAATATACACACGCACCGGCGATGACGGCACTACCGGCTTAGGTGATGGCAGCCGCATCGGCAAAGACAGCCCGCGCGTCAAAACAATGGGAGACGTAGATGAACTGAACTCAGTGATCGGCATGGTGCTGACCGAAAATATCCCGGACACAGTCAGAACCTCGTTGACGCAGATTCAGCATGACCTGTTCAACATAGGCGGCGAACTATGCATTCCCGGTTATGTGCTGTTAAAGCAGGCGCGGATTGATGACCTGGAAGAAGCCATCGACAGGCTGAATGCCGAACTGTTGCCGCTGAAAGAGTTTATCTTGCCTGGCGGCACCAAAGCTGCAGCTTACTGCCATCTGGCACGTACGGTCTGCCGCCGCGCAGAACGTGAACTCATGCAACTGCACCATGCCGAAAACGTCACCGAAATTTCAAGAAAATACCTGAACCGCCTATCCGACCTTTTGTTCGTAATGTGCCGCATCATTAACAAAGAAGCGGGCGTCAGTGATGTGCTATGGGACCACTCCGCTAAATAACTAAAGTAAAGAAGGGCTCTTTTATAAATGCAGGGTTTGGGATGCAGTATTACCCGTAAAGGGCATGTCCGTAGAATATATGCGCTGAAGCGCATTATTCATACGCCAAAGGCGCACGGAACGCAGGAAGCGAGATAGTATGCAATATACAGCGAGGTTCCGAGTCCATTTGAAATATAGTCGCAACGCAGTAATGCGCCCAAAAAATGTATTTATAGAAGTGGCTTGAGTGTTTTGTTGAAATCGTAATTTAAGTTCACAATTAAATTTAAGCTATAATTTCGCATGATTAGAAAACTGCTAGATAAAATTTTCAAGCCCAGAAATAAAAAAACTGAGCTCGAGAAGCCAACACACCATATATCTGAAGCTCGAAAACAGCAGTCAAAGAAAAGCCGCCCGGTATTAGGCATCAAGAAGCCTGCAAAAAAAGGCAGCGCCAATCGAGATAAAGCGGAAATTATTCCATTCCAGAAACACCAGATAGATCGCAGCCTGTTAAGCAGTGGCGCACACAGGACAATTGACGGCCTGCAAAAAGCCGGGTTTGAAGCTTACATTGTCGGCGGTGCGGTACGTGACCTGCTGCTGAACCGCAACCCCAAAGACTTCGACGTAGCGACCGATGCCACACCGGAAGAGGTCAACCGCATTTTCAGGCGCTCGCGCATCATCGGCAAACGCTTCCGTTTGGTTCATGTACTGTTCGGCGATGAAACGATCGAAGTTTCCACCTTCCGTGGCCATCACCAGTCCCAAGGCGATGCACATACCAACGAATCTGGCCGCATCACGCGCGACAACGTATTCGGCAGCCTGGAAGAAGATGCTACACGCCGTGACTTTACCGCGAATGCGCTTTATTACGACCCAACCAGCCAGGAAGTACTCGATTTTCATCACGGCTTTGCCGATATACAGGCAGGTGTATTGCGTATTATCGGCAAGGCAGAAACACGCTATGCGGAAGACCCTGTCCGCATGCTGCGCGTAGTGCGCCTGTCTGCCAAACTGGGTCTTAGCATCGACCCCGCCACCAAAGCGCCAATCGCCAAGATGGCAGATCTGCTGGAAGATGTGCCGCCTAGCCGCCTTTTTGACGAGATGCTGAAGCTGTTTCTTTCCGGACATGCCATTGAAAGCGTCAGTGCGCTGCGCAAACAGCATTTGCATCATGGCTTATTGCCGATGCTGGATGTAGTGCTGGAACAGCCAATGGGTGAGCGCTTTGTCATGCTGGCGCTCAAAAATACAGATGACCGCATCCTTTCCGGCAAATCTGCCAACCCCAGCTTTCTATTTGCAACATTACTGTGGCATGAAGTATTAGCCGCCTGGAATAACTACAAAAAAGACAACCCGCCGATCCCTGCGCTGCATATGGCCATGAACGATGTGATTGCCACACAGGCAGAAAAGCTCGCCATCCACAACCGCTACACTGCGGCCATGAAAGAAATCTGGGGCCTGCAGCCCAGGTTTGAGCAACGTGCGGGCAAACGTCCATTTGGCTTGTTAATCAACCCGCGCTACCGTGCCGGCTACGATTTCCTGCTGCTGCGCTGCGCATCCGGCGAGATTTCAGCCGAACTAGGTGAGTGGTGGACAAATTTTGCAGAAGCTGAAGGTGAAGAACGCACAGCCATGCTGCAGCCGGACACAACCCCTAAAAAACGCAAAAGAAGAAAACCAAAAAAACCCGGCAGCACCCCGGCAGCAGCATGATGCATCAGGCATTTGTAGCACTTGGAAGCAATTTGCAACACCCTGTTGCCCAGGTTGAAAAAGCGTTTTCGGCATTAGCCCGCCTGCCAAAAACACAGCTGATTAAAAAATCATCCTTATACAGAACCGCGCCGGTTGACTGTCCCAGCGTAGCAGGTAGCGATGTGCCGGATTTCATTAACGCGGTTGCCGAAGTGCGGACAGAACTTTCAGCACAGGAACTGCTGCTCGCGCTGCACGCGATTGAAGACGAAGCCGGCCGCGAGCGCCCGTATATCAATGCGCCGCGCGTGCTGGACTGTGACCTGCTGTTATTTGATGACTTGGTTATTGAAAGCGACAAGCTTACATTGCCGCATCCGAGAATGCATATCAGGGGCTTTGTACTGCTGCCTCTATTTGAAATTGCGCCGCGGTTATCAATGCCTGTTCATGGCCGAATAGAATTGTTAATCAGCCCGGAATTATCAAAAGATATTACAAAACTAAGTATTAAAAATCCAAGCTAGAAAAATCTCATGAGCATATTTAACAAATATCCCTACATCGTTGTAGAAGGCCCGATCGGCAGCGGCAAGACGACACTTGCAAAAATGCTGGTCGACCGCTTTCCGGTAGATTACCTGTCAGAAAAAGCAGAAGCCAACCCTTTCCTGCCTCGCTTTTATCAGGATGCTCAGCGTTACAGCCTGCCGACCCAACTGTTCTTTTTATTCCAGCGCGCGAACCAGATTAAAGACCTGAACCAGCGCGACATGTTTGCCAAACCGATTGTTGCAGACTTCTTTTTAGAAAAAGACCCTATTTTCGCACGCCTGAACCTGGACGAAGAAGAGTATGCTTTATATCATCAGATTTACCAGCATCTGCAGATCAAGGCGCCGAAACCTGACCTGGTCATTTATCTGCAGACACCGATAGACGCGCTGATGGAACGCATTGAAGAACGCAGCATCAGCTACGAGCAAGAGATTCCTCGTGAGTACATAGAGCGCCTGGCAAATGCCTACAGTGAGTTTTTCCATAGCTATGATGCTTCACCTGTACTCATTGTCAATAACGAAAAACTCAATATACTTAAAAACCAGAGTGCTTTTAATTTACTGCTCAGCCGCATTGAGCAGATTAAAGGCCAGCGTGAGTTTTTTAATCCGAACTTTGAAGAATGATGCACAAACAGACAATTGACCAATTAGTAGCTACAGGCGAAAAGATCGCCATGCTCACCTGCTACGATGCCACTTTTGCCAAGGTCTGCGCTGCGGCAGGCGTGGATGTGCTGCTTGTAGGCGACTCGCTCGGCATGGTACTGCAAGGCGCGGAGAACACGCTGCAAGTCACGATGCAGGACATGATCTACCATACCAGGTGCGTAGCCGCCGGCGCGCCGCAAACACTGATCATGACCGACATGCCCTTTGGCAGCTATGAACACGACAAAGAAGAGGCCTGCCACAATGCGCAGGCGCTGATAGACGCAGGGGCAGACATCGTTAAAATCGAAGGTGGCGGATTTGTAGAAACGACACGCTACCTGGTTGAACGAGGCATTCCGGTATGCGCGCACCTGGGCTTTACGCCGCAGTCAGTGGAGCAACTGGGCGGCTATAAGATTCAAGGCAAAACCGACGAAAGCGCCAGAAAAATCACGCAGGATGCCATCAATATGAGCGCAGTCGGCGCATGCCTGATTCTGTTCGAAATGATGCCTGCCGCCCTCGCGGGACAAATCACCGAAAATATCAAAACACCCACTATCGGCATTGGTGCCGGGGCCGACTGCAGCGGACAGGTATTAGTCATTCAGGACTTGCTGGGTATCTACACGGGCGTTGCCGGTAAAACCCCTGAAGACTACAAAGCACCGCGTTTTGCTAAAAACTTCTTAGCTGAGAGTGACAGCATTCAACAGGCGATTGCCAGTTACGTACAGGCTGTAAAGAATAAAACATTCCCGGCAGCCGAACACAGTTATTAACCCTCCAGTTCTAACCAAACCTCATATCATGCAGATTATCCATACCGTAGATGAATTAAGAAATGCACTGAAGCCCAGGCCTGGTACGGCACTGGTGCCTACCATGGGTAACCTGCATGCCGGCCATATCCATCTGGTGACGCTTGCCAAACAGCATGCGCCATGTGTCGTTGTGAGTATATTTGTAAACCCGCTGCAGTTTGGCGCCAATGAAGATCTGGCGAGCTATCCGCGCACGCTGGATGCTGATTGCAAAAAACTGGAAGCTGCCGGTGCCGATATTGTTTTTGCGCCCGACGTTCAGGAGATGTACCCGGATTTCAATGCCGCAACCCATGACCTCGGGCAATCCATGACCATCAGTTCGCCGCCAGTTGCAAAAGAATTATGCGGCGCCAGCAGGCCCGGACATTTTGACGGTGTGGCAACCGTGGTCATGAAGCTATTCAACATCGTAATGCCGAAAGTTGCAGTATTCGGCAAAAAAGATTTTCAGCAATTATTTATCATTCGCGAGCTGGTAAGGCAATTCAACCTGCCGATCAAGATTATTGCAGGAGATACCATACGTGAGCCCAGCGGCCTGGCAATGAGTTCACGCAACGGTTACCTGACGCCGGATCAGAAATCCGATGCAGCCGCGCTGCATGCCTGCCTGAGAGAAATAGCCGGCAATATCCAGCAAGGCAGCACTGACTTCAGGGCATTGGAACAGGCGGCTGCGCAGGAGTTAAACAAAAAAGGCTGGGTAACCGACTATATTTCCGTACGCGCCACAAATACACTATTGCCGGCATCAGGACAGGATACCCGGCTGGTTGTACTGGCAGCCGCGAAAATAGGCAATACGCGCCTGATAGACAATATCGAGTTCTCCAGAGTCTGAATCGAATTAAACCTTTCGACACATTCCAGTTCTAAATTATCAATGAAGTAACAGTAATCCGCAGACAGTGCAATCGCACTGTAATACGAAAGCAGCATAGCCGTTATGCATTAATAATTGGAATAAGTGTTTGAAAAGACTATAATACGTTCCCTTTTCATAAATGGTTAAGCACATGCAAAGAATCATGCTTAAATCTAAATTGCACCGCGTACACGTTACGCACTCAGAGCTCCACTATGAAGGAAGCTGTGCAATCGACGAAGAGCTGCTAGAAGCAGCAAATATCTGTGAATACGAGCAAATCAGTATTTACAATGTGACCAATGGCCAGCGTTTTACCACGTACGCCATTCGTGCTGAGCGCCATTCCGGCATCATCTCCGTGAACGGCGCTGCTGCACACCGGGCGCACCCGCAGGATATTATTATTATTGCCAGCTTCGCCAACTATGACGAGGCGGAACTTAAAACATACAGCCCGCAACTGGTGTATGTTGACAATCACAACCGTATACAATCACAACGCAACGCAATTCCAGCACAGGCCGCATAAATGACACAAAAAACACAGAACATAGCCTCTAACAACGAACATCTAGAGGCTATGAAACTCGCCGTCATCGATGCGATCGAAGACATCAAGGGCTTCGACATTACCGTGATGGATGTGCGTAAGCTCACAAGCATGACCAATTACATGATTGTTGCCTCTGCCAATTCCAGCCGCCAGGCTAAGGCCGTGGCCGACAATGTGCGTGAGAAACTCAAGGAAAAAGGCTTTGCCATCCGCGGTACGGAAGGCGAAAAAGAAGGTGAATGGGTATTAGTCGATCTGGATGACATCGTGGTTCACATCATGGTGCCGGCTACCCGTGCCTATTACAACCTTGAACAACTGTGGGGCGAGGCAGAAAGCCGCCGCAGCCACATTAAAGCAGAAGAGTAATTCCATCGCCATGGCGGATACTGATTAGATACACAACAGCATCCGTCATTCACCCGCAGGCCATTCAAATTGAAGTTAAGAATCATTAGCGTTGGTCATAAGATGCCAGGCTGGGTTGAAACCGCCTGCGCCGATTTTACCAAACGCATGCCCCGCGAATTATCAGTTGAAATCATCGATATCAAACCCGAGAAACGCGCCGCAGGCAACAGCACTGAAAATATTCAGCTTATTGAAGCAAAAAGAATTCTGGAAGCTGCCGGTCGCGATTACCTGATTGCCTGTGATGAACGCGGCCAGGAAGTCACCACGCTGCAGCTCGCAGATAAAATGAAGGTCTGGCAAACGCTGGGGCGCGATGTCAGCATTGTCATCGGCGGCGCCGATGGCATTCATGCCAGCCTGAAGCAGCAGGCAGACTGGCTATGGGGCCTTTCCAAACTCACCCTGCCCCATGCCTTTGTCCGGGTGCTGCTTACAGAGCAGCTTTACCGCGCACATAGCGTCATACAAAACCATCCGTACCATCGAGAATAATCGCGGAAATCATCCTGCCGCGCATAAACTGGCATAGTAAATGCTAATCCTTATGTAAAGGGCGCTTTTAGTGCCGAGTATGGCGGTGGCATGCACCACATCTATACTTAACTAAAAAAATTGCACTTTTTTGGCAAGCTTAATTTTGCAAACCGAACTTTAAAAACTAAAGGGGAGCTAGCTTCTATGGATAACCAGTGTTTAATTCTTTTATCAAAATTCTCGGTCGCTGCCAGAAAATTTATAGGCTCCGTCAATTCCGCAAAAATGATCCGTGACAGCCATTATGCGAGCGATATTTTTCAGCAGATTGATGAAATTGGTGATGAGGAGCTGATTTTATTATCTCTGGATTTACAGAATATCCTGGGAATGCTCAAACTGCCAGAACTGGAAAAAGAAACCATGCATGAATCCTCCAAGGAAAAGTACGTGTTCGGCGCCAGAGGCTAAAGCTAATAAATCCAGGAAAAACTCTGGATAAAAAACTGTTGACCGAATTTTTCTAAACTATTTGCTAAACTGTGAGACTAAACTGCGGAGTCTTACAGCCTATGCAAAATGCAACACCTCAATATACAAAATCTCTAGTCTGGTTTCGCCGCGACCTGCGTGATTTCGATCACGCAGCGCTCTACCACGCACTCAGGCATTCCGCCCAGGTTTATTGCACATTCATTTTTGATACGGACATTCTTGATCAGCTTACCGATAAGCATGACCGCCGCGTTGAATTTATCTGGGAAAGCATAAAAGAACTTAAATCAGCGCTGCAGCAAAAAGGCGGTGACCTGATCGTGCTTCATGGCGAGGCAAAAAATGAAATCCATCAACTGGCCAGACTGCTGCAAGTTGAAGCGGTATTTACCAACCACGACTATGAGCCGGATGCCATCGCGCGTGACTTGCACGTTGCAGATCAGCTTAAAACCGATGGCATCGCGTTTCATCATTTCAAAGACCAGGTGATTTTTGAGAAAGATGAAATCCTGAGCATGACAGGAAAGCCTTATAGCGTTTTTACCCCCTATAAAAACATGTGGCTCAAAAGCATCAATGATTTTTACCTGAAAGCCTATCCGGTCGATGCTTATATTGAAAACCTGGCCAGAACCGATAACCATCAGGGTTTTGGCAACCTGATGAGCCTTGAGTCACTGGGATTCGAACGCACCAATCTTGCAGAAATGCGCCTGCCTGCTGGCATGAGCGGCAGCACCCTGTTATTTGCCGATTTTACAGACCGCATGCAGCGCTATAAAGAAGCGCGCGACTTTCCAGGCATTAAAGGTGTTTCATACCTGTCGGTACACCTGCGCTTCGGCACTGCCTCTATCCGGCATCTGGCGAGGGCTGCCATGCAAACAGGTGGCGCCGGTGCCGAAACCTGGTTATCAGAACTGATCTGGCGTGATTTCTATTTTCAGATCCTGCACCATCATCCGCAGATTGCTGCCGGTAAAGCGTTTAAAGCGGAATTTGAATCCCTGCAATTTCCCAACAATCCGGATTATTTCAAAGCCTGGTGTGACGGAAAAACCGGCTACCCGCTTGTGGATGCGGCCATGCGCCAGCTTAACAGCACCGGCTTTATGCACAACCGCCTGCGCATGGTAGCAGCCAGCTTCTTAGTGAAAGACCTGTTGATAGACTGGCGCTGGGGTGAGCGTTATTTTGCGGAAAAACTGATCGATTTTGATTTCAGCGCAAATAACGGCGGCTGGCAGTGGGCAGCATCTACAGGCTGCGATGCCCAGCCCTGGTTCCGGATTTTCAACCCGACGACCCAGAGCGAACGCTTTGACGCAAACGGACGCTTTATCCGCAAATATGTCACCGAACTGAGCAGATGCAATGATAAAGAAATCCATGCGCCCTGGTTAATGACTGCTGAACGGCAATCCTCAATCAATATCATCATCGGCCGCAATTATCCACTGCCGATCGCAAATCACGGCATTCAGCGTGAACTGGCATTGAGTTTATATAAAAACCAACAACACAAACCCGGCTAAAACATGTGCTAACCAATTGAATAAAATAGACTATATTACTTTAATGCACAAGAGGAACCGCATCTGGCCGCAGCTTTTAGAAATATGTTGCATTAAAACAACATATGGTTTATTTTACATTTGGTAACAAATTATATTGATGGACAGAAATGCCCCACTCATGAATAATCGAATACTGGGATAGTACAAATTTTAAGAAATATAAATTTCTAATAAAAACCAAAAATTACCAATAAGAAATTAATTAAAAATGCAGATAAAACTACTTAAATTAATTACAGCCTGCCTCATTGGCCTGTTATTGTCCGGCTGCGCATCGCAGGCGAATAAAGACCCTCTGGAAGGCATCAATCGCGGCATCTACAAGTTTAACGATGTGACCGACCGAGCCGTGTTCAAACCCGTAGCCAAAGGCTATAAAGCCATTGCGCCTACACCCGTACGCACCGGCATCAACAACTTCTTCAACAATCTGCGCACGGTGACCAGTATTTTGAACAACCTGCTGCAATTTAAACTTGCCGACGCGTTCAGCGAGACTGGCCGCTTCGTGATCAACAGCACTTTTGGTATTGCCGGCTTTATTGATGTGGCAGGCATGGATAATATACCGGTCAATAAAGAAGACTTCGGACAGACGCTCGGATACTGGGGCGTAGGCAATGGCGCTTACATCGTACTGCCATTCCTGGGGCCATCCACCGTTCGCGACACGACTGGCCTGGTTTTTGATACGGCCACTACAGACGCAATCCACTATACACACAACATCGGTGAAATTCGCCTGCATAACCAACTGCGTATCGCCCAGTTCATTGATAAGCGTACTGAACTGCTTGATGCTACCGACCTGGTTGACGAAGCATCGTTAGACCCTTACGCATTCATGCGTGATGCTTACCTGCAGCACCGTGCCAATGCGGTTGAAGATGGCGTAGGCTCAAAAGAGCCTATCAAAGATGACTTTGAAGAAATAGACTCTGAAAACAAACAATAGTATTCAGTCATGTCAAATAAAAAAGCCCCGCAATGCGGGGCTTTTTTATTTACGGTAATTCAATCTGCCAGTATTATAGCGCTTAATCTGATGCAACAGTCATACGCTCAATCAGGATAGAACCGACCTGTTTCGACCCCTGAACCTGAATATCGGTACCGACACCCACGATCATTTTCAGCATTTCTGCCATGTTGCCGGCAATGGTAATTTCTTCTACCGAGTGAACAATCACGCCATTTTCTACCCAGAAGCCAGCCGCTCCGCGCGAATAATCACCTGTCACCATATTCATACCATGACCGAGTAACTCAGTCACCACCAATCCTGTGCCCATTTGCCGCAATAAGCCGGCAAAGTCATGCTCGCCTGACTGTACGATCAGGTTATGATTGCCGCCCGCGTTACCGGTAGTTTGCATGCCGAGCTTGCGTGCCGAGTAACTGGAAAGGACATAACCCTGCAGTACGCCATTTTCTACCAGCTGGCGCGCCCTAGTAGACACCCCTTCATTGTCAAACGGGCTGCTCGCCAGCCCTTTTCTGATAAATGGGTCTTCATAAATATTGAGCAACGGCGATGCAACCTGCTTACCCAGGCTATCCAGTAAAAAGGATGATTTCCGGTATAGATTGCCGCCTGATATGGCACTGATCAACGTCGAGATCAGGCCGCTGGCCAGCGAAGCCTCAAACAGTACAGGCACCTGGCAAGTTTTAATTTTCTGCGCATCCAGCCTGCGTACCGTGCGCTCACCGGCAATTCTGCCAATATCCGCTGCCGGCATCAGGTCTTCTGCTGCGCGCGCTGTGCTGTACCAGTAATCACGCTGCATATTGCTATCGGACTCGGCGATTACCGAGCAACTGATGCCATGGCGAGAGCTTGGATAGCCGCCGGTGAAACCGTGACTGTTACTGTAGGAAAAAAAGCCTGTACCGGTTGAAACGCTTGCCCCTTCTGAGTTCGTGATGCGGGCATCCACCTGTAGCGCTGCCGTTTCACAGGCCTTGGCAATTTCAATTGCCGCATCTACAGAAATATCCCAGGGGTGGTTCAGATCCAGATCCGGAATCTCGGTTGCCATCAACGCCGCATCAGCCAATCCGCAGAAATCATCCTGCGCTGTGTACTTGGCGATATTGCACGCCGCGGCAACCGTATCAGCCAAAGCCTGTGTACTCAGGTCTGAAGTGCTGGCATGGCCTTTCTGCTTACCGAAATACACAGTGACAGACATGCCTTTGTCACGGTTGTATTCGATATTCTCAACCTCGCTCATACGCACGGAAACATTCTGGCCAATGCTCAAGCTCAGTTCAGCCTCAGCCGAACTCGCGCCGAGGCGTTTTGCAACTCTAAGCACGTCCTCGGACATTTGCTTAATTTCATCGAATGAATAACTGAAACCTGAATCTGACATAACGCTTTCTTCTAATAAAAATGTACGCTAAAAACTAAAGGGCAAGACTGTTATAATACCGCAGTATGAAACCTAAAAAGACAACTAAAGGCACTGAATTAAGCAACGAGCCTATTTCAGACGCCGATTTACCTCCAAGTAAAACCAAATTAAAAGCTGAGGCTGACGCGCAGCAGGCGCTTGGCGTGCGCTTATCAGAGCTGCCCAAGGACAAGCTGCTCAAACTGAACCTGCCCGAAGATGTAATCACGGCGATTCTGGATACAAAAAAAATTACCGCCAATGGTGCAATCAGACGACACCGCCAATACTTGGGCAGGCTGATGCGCGAAATTGATACCGCCCCTATTACTGAACAGCTGGCGCGCTGGGAAGGTAAACACACGGCAGAAAATGCATACTTTCATGGGCTGGAACGCTGGCGCGATCGTTTAATCAGTGACGCTAATGCATTGTCAGAGTTCATGGCATTGCACCCGGCAACAGACAGCCAGCAATTACGTACATTGATACGCAATGCGCAGAAAGAGCAAGCCGCTGGTAAACCGCCTAAAAGCAGCCGTGAAATTTTCAAGCTGCTGAGAGAAATTACCACCCCAGAAAACAATGATATATCCGATGAAGCTTCAGAAGCAACGGATACTGACGAATAGGCTCATCGCCGCATGAAAACTTCATTCAGCCTGCTGTCAGCAGGCTTACTTATCCCCAGCCTGGCAAGCGCATCTGAACACAGTTCACGCCTCGACCTCACCGGCCACTGGGTTGGCATCACGGCGCTGGTATTGTTTATCGTGGCTTACTTGTTTGTAATGGCGGAGGAGTTCATTCATCTGCGCAAATCCAAACCCGTCGTATTGGCAGCGGGGATTATTTGGGTTCTGATCGCCTGGTACTATCAATCCCAGGGCATTTCGCATGAGGTGGAAAGTGCCTTCAAACATAATCTGGAAGAGTACGCAGAGCTACTGCTATTCCTGATTGTCGCGATGACTTACATCATAGCGATGGAAGAACGGCAAGTATTTGAAGCCTTACGCACCTGGCTGATACGCAAAGGCCTGAGCTACCGCGCCCTATTCTGGACTACTGGCCTGCTTGCCTTTTTCATTTCTCCAATCGCTGACAATATGACCACGGCCTTACTGATGGGAGCGGTAGTCATGGCTGTCGGCGGCAGCAACAAGAAATTCGTGCTGCTCTCATGCATCAATCTGGTTGTCGCCGCCAACGCAGGCGGTACATTCAGCCCGTTTGGCGACATTACGACGCTGATGGTCTGGCAAAAGAACATTGTCGCCTCCAATGGCCCGGTGACTTTCTGGACGTTTTTCAGCCTGTTCTTACCCGCACTCGTCAACTGGTTGGTGCCTGCCGCCATTATGAGTTTTGCCGTACCTGATGAAAAACCCAAAGGCAATAGCATCCAGCTGCCGCTAAGGCGCGGCGCACTGATCATCATCGCCCTGTTCTTCATTACCATCGCCATGGCGGTTCTGGCGCATAGCCTGCTGGAATTACCTCCGGTACTGGGTATGCTCACCGGCCTGGGCTTGCTGCAGCTATATGCATTCAGGCTGAAAGTTTCAGGCGAAAAGTCATACCTGCCCAAAACAGCCGGATCTGACTTCAGCAACCCGATTCCTTATGATATTTACAGCAAAATTGCCCGTGCCGAGTGGGACACCCTGTTTTTCTTTTACGGTGTTATCATTTGCGTAGGTGGCCTGGGCTTTTTAGGCTATCTGACGATGGCATCGCAAACCATCTATGGCGGATGGGGTGCGACCAATGCCAATATTGCAATCGGAATCATCTCGGCGGTGGTCGATAATATTCCTGTCATGTTTGCGGTGCTTTCCATGATGCCGGACATGTCAACCGGGCAGTGGATGCTGGTCACGATGACTGCAGGCGTTGGCGGTTCACTGCTATCAATCGGCTCTGCCGCAGGCGTGGCGCTGATGGGGCAGGCCCGCGGCAGCTACACCTTTTTTGGCCACCTGAAATGGACACCGGTAGTTGCCCTGGGATATGCAGCGAGCATTGCTGTACATATGCTGGTTAATCAGCATATGTTTTAATCAGAAAGGAGTTAAAGTATGAGCGATCACTACGACGTGCTGCTTGATGTACGCCACGAAGATAGCCCGGTACCGACAATCCGCACCAAAGAAGTATTGGATGGGCTTGCTTCCGGAAAAATACTCAAAGTCATTACAAGCAAAGAGAGTACCGTTAAGAATATCCGCACCCTGGTGTCGAACAATCCATTTCATTTAATCGAGTACTCTATCAAAGATGAAGGCTTTGTGTTTTTCATTCAGAAACAATAAGCCATATCAGCTTGATTCGATTAACGTTCAACAAACAGCGCTAATCGAATCAAATTCTGCTGCGCGTATATGCCAGCAGCCTTGCAGCCTAACTGCGTGAGTTAATCGCAACCGATACCTTAGCAGGCGCCCCTTTACGCTCAAGCTCTACAGCAACAGTCTGGCCGGCATATTTTTTCACGGCTGCAAAAAGATCATCCACATTCACAAGCGCCATATCGCCGACCTTCATTAGAGTATCGCCTCTGACAATACCGGCTTTTGCTGCCGGAGAATCCTTGATCACAGCAATAATCCTCAGCCCAGGCAATGCCTGGGCTTCTGCATCATCTTCGTTTGCACTCTTTTTAAGTTTGATGATATGCACGCCAAGCAGCGGCATTGGTAATTTTGCCCAGTAACTTGCATAAAAATAATACTGGGTCGGCTCTTCCGCTAAATCGTTAGGATCAATATCCTCGCCTTTTTTAGCAGCTTCTTTAACCAGCTGTATTTTTGAGCTAGCCGTTTTTGCCGACTCATATTTCTTATAGATCAACACAGTATCGGCCTTGATAGCTTTGGCATGCTGCAAAGCCAGATCAGGGGCCGCCTCGGCAGCACTGAACCCCGAAGATCCGATCATGTCATAACCGTCTTCCAGCATCGCTATATTGTCATCGTCTTTATGGTTGCTTACAAATAACTTGGTATCCGGGCTGGCGCTCAATGATTTCAGGTTGTAGGTATTCTGTTCCTTATAGCTTGTCGCGTAAGGGTTATCTTGCGCAGCATGCGCCACATTGATGAAAACGAACAATGCCAGGCTTAAACCCAAAAAACCTGTCACTATCATTTTGCCGAGCCGGATTTTATTGGTTTCTGCCGGTGAAGCAGCCAACGCCTTAACAGAATAATGCCGATGATTACGCATGAGGAAATCCTTTATGGTTGGTAATGGTATGATTTAACCTTGACTCAGTACTAATGACAGACCAATGACAAAACAATTCATTAAAATTGGATTAATTTCAATCAGCGACCGTGCAAGTAGCGGAGTTTATGAAGACAAGGGCATTCCCAGCCTTAAAGAGTGGCTGACAAACGCGCTTGTTACCCCATTTTCTCTGGAAACCCGCTTAATCGCAGATGAGCAAAATGAAATCGAATCCACCCTGATAGATCTGGTTGATTTTCAGGACTGCCACCTGATTCTCACAACCGGCGGCACCGGCCCTGCCCTGCGTGATGTCACGCCTGAAGCGACGCTTGCGGTAGCCGACAAAGAAATGCCTGGGTTTGGCGAACAGATGCGCCAGATCAGCCTGAATTTTGTACCTACCGCGATTCTGTCACGGCAGGTTGCCGTAGTACGCAAACAATGCCTGATTATCAACTTGCCAGGCCAGCCAAAAGCCATTGCCCAGACACTGGAAGGTCTCAAAGACGAATCAGGTAAAACCCTGGTACATGGTATTTTTGCCGCAGTGCCTTATTGCCTGGATTTACTGGCAACACCCGACAAGCCTATGCCGTTCATGGAAACAAATGAGGCCATTGTGAAGGCATTCAGGCCGAAATCAGCCAGTAAAAACTAAACAGCCGCCATGTCTCCGGAATTTAATCTAATCGCTAAATACTTTACCCGCGCCACGCCTGGTGCTGATCTAGGCGTGGGCGATGACGCCGCACTGCTGCGTGTCAGCGAAGGCCACCAGCTTGCTATTTCAGTAGATATGCTGGTAGCGGGCACTCACTTCTTTCATGACGCCGCACCTTACGACATCGGCTGGAAATCACTGGCCGTGAATATCTCCGATATGGCCGCAATGGGTGCAGCACCTAAATGGGCAACGCTGGCAATTGCGCTGCCGGAAATCAATGAGCCCTGGCTTGCAGAATTTTCGCGCGGCCTGTTTGCCTGTGCCGATACATTCAAAGTAGATTTAATCGGCGGCGACACGACACGCGGCCCGCTGAACATCAGCGTACAGATCATGGGGGAAGTGCCTGTCGGCCAGGCGCTGCGACGTGACGGCGCTCAAGCTGGTGATGATATCTGGGTATCCGGAAAATTAGGCAGCGCTGCACTGGGCCTTGCGCACTTGCAAGGCAAAACCATGCTTAATGGCGAGGTTGCCGAGCATTGCCTGCAAGCGCTGCATATACCGTCACCGCAAACCGCGCTAGGATTAGCCTTACGCAATAAAGCCACAAGCTGCATTGATGTCTCCGACGGCCTGCTGGCAGATCTGGGCCATATACTCGAGGCTTCCAACCTGGGCGCAATTGTAGCGCTGGATCATATAAGCTGCCATGATTACTTGCGTTCACATTTAGACGAACCTATGATTCAGCAATGCATTCTTGCAGGCGGCGACGACTACGAACTTGCATTTACGGCACCGCAATTACAGCGTAGTGCCATTGAGCAGTTAAGTCAGCAATTAAACCTGCCAATAAGCCTGATCGGAAAAACTACAGAGGATTCAGGCATAAAAGTCACGTATAAGCAGCAGATGCTGGATATATCAAAAAAAGGCTTTGATCATTTTGGCTAACCAAATTCAACCTGATTTCAAATTACTGCTATCGCACCCCGCTCACTTCTGCGCTTTGGGTTTTGGTTCCGGCCTGGCAAAAAAAGCCCCGGGCACGTTTGGCACTTTAGCTGGGTTGCCCATATTTCTGCTGATAGCCGGGCTAGGTTTTTATAGTCAACTTGTCATTATTTTCGTACTGTTTCTGATTGGCATTTATTGCTGTGACAAAACCGGTAAGGCATTAGGTGTATCAGACCACGGCAGTATTGTCTGGGACGAAATCGTAGCGATAATGTTAGTACTCACTGTCACGCCCTATCAGTGGCAATGGTGGCTGGCTGCATTTCTACTGTTCCGCCTGTTCGACATCTGGAAGCCCGCACCGATACGCCAGTGCGATGCCATGGTGAAAGGCGGTTTCGGTGTCATGCTGGATGATCTGCTTGCAGCAGTTTATGCAATCGTCAGCTTAAAAATCCTATTATGGTTAAGCACACACATCTAACCATCTCCGATGCTGCAGCTCAACTTGGGCAGGCGCTTAAAGCACGCGGCTTTATGCTCGCGATGGCGGAATCATGCACCGGTGGCATGGTTGCAGAAGCCGTCACCAGTATTGCCGGCAGCTCGGCATGGTTTGACCGCGGCTTTGTGACTTACAGCAATGCAGCCAAAACAGATATGCTCGAGGTAGCCGCAGAAACCATAGAAAAATTCGGCGCAGTAAGTGAACAAACCGCCGCAGAAATGGCAATCGGCGCATTGAAAAACAGTGTCGCGCAAATTGCCGGCAGCATTACCGGCATTGCCGGGCCTGATGGCGGCTCAATTGAAAAACCTGTGGGAACCGTGTGCTTTGCATGGGCCGGCAACCATTTCCCTGTCACCGCATGCACACACCGCTTTCATGGTGACCGCAGCGCAATCCGCCAGCAAGCCGCCATCTTCATGATGGCAGGCCTGATTGAAAGATTAAATACAGCGGTTTAAGTGTTACCTGTAGTGGCCGCGATGACCGTGACCAGGATGGCCGTAGCCGCCATGATGGCGGTGACCTGAAAAGTGATGGCGAGGTGCGCCATAATACACATCGCGGTATCCGATCACCGGAGCCCCGTAATAGGCATGCGGTGCAGGGTAATAAACCCTTGGCGTATTGTAATAAACGACCTGCGGAGCAGTGTTGTAAGCCACCACCGGCACGCCAGGATAACCATGGCCGCCCAGGCTGATCCCGATGTTAAATGAATCGTGTGCCTGCGCAGCAGATACAGCGGTACCCAAAGCCAGGGCAACCATTAAAGAACGCAGTATTTTCATAATTAATCTCCATCTTAAATTGACTCTTGTGTGCTTACAAAAACGCACATAAAACAATTAAGTTGACCGGTTTAGCAAAACTTACCGTGACTTTAAAAAAATCACCCATAAATACATGCGGATAACGGCTCGCAACGCTTACCTTAAAACGCAAATTATGGAATAATTGACAGTTAATTTAAGCACTTCAAAATAAAGGTAAAAATCCATGGATGACAACAAAGCTAAAGCACTCTCCGCAGCTCTTTCGCAAATTGAAAAACAGTTTGGCAAAGGCTCCATCATGCGCATGGGTGATAGTGATATTGGCGAAGATATTCAAGCTGTATCGACCGGTTCACTCGGTCTTGATATTGCTTTAGGTATCGGCGGCCTGCCACGCGGCCGTATCGTTGAAATCTACGGTCCTGAATCATCAGGTAAAACCACGCTTACACTCTCAGTAATTGCAGAAATGCAAAAAATGGGCGGCGTAGCAGCCTTTATCGATGCGGAACACGCATTAGACCCACAATACGCTGCAAAACTCGGCGTCAACGTACCTGAACTGCTGATCTCACAGCCAGATACCGGCGAGCAGGCGCTGGAAATCGCTGACATGCTGGTACGCTCGGGCTCTGTAGACATCGTAGTAGTTGACTCTGTTGCAGCGCTGACACCACGCGCCGAAATTGAAGGCGAAATGGGCGATTCACACATGGGTCTGCAAGCCCGCTTGATGAGCCAGGCTTTACGTAAACTCACAGGTAACATCAAACGCACCAACACCTTGGTTATTTTCATCAACCAGATCCGTATGAAGATCGGCGTCATGTTCGGCAACCCGGAAACGACAACCGGCGGTAACGCCCTGAAATTCTACGCTTCCGTACGCCTGGACATCCGCCGTACCGGCGCGATCAAAAAAGGTGACGAAGTGACTGGCTCTGAAACCCGCGTTAAAGTCATCAAGAACAAAGTTGCGCCTCCGTTCAAGCAAGCCGAATTCGACATCATGTACGGCGAAGGCATTTCACGCCTGGGCGAAATCATTGAACTTGGCTCTAACATCAAGCTAATTGAAAAAGCCGGTGCCTGGTATAGCTATAACGGTGAAAAAATCGGCCAAGGTAAAGAAAATGCGAAAGAATTCCTGCGTGAGCATCCGGAAATCGCTAAAGACCTGGAAGACAAAATTCGCGCCAATGCCAAAAAACTCAATGAAGCAATGGTAGCACCGCGCGGCGAGGACGATTGAGTAACTGCAATTGAAAGCCCCGCTGGAAAAGTCTCTGCGGCAGCGCGCCCTGGAATACCTGGGTAAGCGTGAATATTCATACTCGGAGCTGGGACAGAAGCTCAAAGCCTATGCCGAAGAAAACGATGATATTCCGGCTTTACTGGAAGACTTTAAAGCGCGTGGCTGGCTTTCAGACGCACGCTTTACCGAACAGATTGTGCATGCCCGGCAGTCTAAGTTCGGCAGCGCAAAAATCGCCCACGAACTGCGCGAAAAAGGGGTGGCAGATCACCTGATTGCCGACGCAATTGAGCAAGTGAAAGATAATGAGCTGGAAAACGCCACTGAAGTATGGCGTAAAAAGTTTAAAACCAGCCCCAAAAACCGTGAAGAATGGGCCAAGCAAGCCAGGTTTTTACAAAGCCGCGGCTTTGGCTTTGACATGATTAAAAAAGTATTAAACGCAGCTGAAACTGAAGAAAACGATTAAACAGGCTATCTAGAATCAAATTTTATGACAATTAAATTAAGCAACAACCCAAGCAGTAACGAAATCCGCCAGGCCTTCCTGGATTTTTTTGCATCTAAAGGCCATGAAATCGTTTCATCCAGCTCACTGGTGCCGCATGGTGACCCTACCCTGCTATTCACCAATGCAGGCATGAACCAGTTCAAAGATGTATTCCTGGGCTTTGATAAACGCCCATACACACGCGCAACTTCAAGCCAGAAGTGTGTGCGTGCCGGCGGCAAACACAACGACCTGGAAAACGTAGGCTACACCGCACGTCACCATACCTTCTTTGAAATGCTGGGCAACTTCAGCTTTGGCGACTATTTCAAAAAAGATGCGATTGCTTATGCATGGGAACTGCTGACCGTAGTATTCAAGCTGCCTAAAGACAAACTGACTGTAACGGTTTATGCTGAAGATGACGAAGCCTACAACATCTGGCTAAATGACATCGGCGTACCGGCTGAGCGCATTATCCGCATTGGCGACAACAAAGGCGCACGTTACGCCTCTGACAACTTCTGGATGATGGGCGATACCGGTCCATGCGGCCCATGTACCGAGATTTTTTACGATCACGGCGCACACCACTTCGGCGGCCCTCCTGGCAGCCCGGATGAAGACGGTGACCGCTACATCGAGATCTGGAACAACGTGTTCATGCAGTTCAACCGCGATGAAACTGGCGTGATGCATCCGCTGCCAAAACCGTCCGTTGATACCGGCATGGGCCTGGAACGTATTTCAGCGGTGCTGCAGCACGTGCATGCCAACTATGAAATCGACCTATTCCAGAAATTAATTTCTGCCGCTGCACGTGAAACTAAAACCGCTGACTTAAACAGCCCTTCACTCAAGGTGCTGGCTGACCATATCCGTGCCTGCAGTTTTCTGATTGCCGATGGCGTGATTCCGGGTAATGAAGGCCGCGGCTATGTGCTGCGCCGCATTATCCGCCGCGCAATCCGCCACGGTTACAAGCTTGGCGTGCGCAGCGCGTTCTTTAACAAAATCGTGCCGGATTTAGTCACAGCAATGGGTAGCGCTTACCCTGAGCTGGTAAGCAACCAGGCCCGCATTGCAGAAATTCTGAAACTGGAAGAAGACCGCTTCTTTGAAACTATTGAGAACGGCATGGCGATTCTGGAAACAGAGCTTGCCAATACCAAAGAAATATTCAATGGCGAGACCGCTTTCAAGCTGCACGACACTTACGGTTTCCCGCTGGACCTGACTGCCGACATCTGCCGCGAGCGCGATGTAAAAGTGGACACTGCCGCTTTTGATGCCGCGATGGCGCGCCAGAAAGAACAGGCACGCTCTGCCGGTAAATTCAAAATGGCAGCAAATCTTGAATACGATGGCATTGCGACTACATTCTATGGCTACGAAAAACTCGAAACTGCAGGCCAGGTTACCGCGCTGTATAAAGATGGTGTGGCAGTCACAAAATTGAATGAAGGCGACCAGGGCGTGGTTGTGCTCAATAACACGCCGTTTTATGCTGAATCCGGCGGCCAGATTGGTGACAGCGGTGAAGTGCGCGGTGCCAACGGCATTTTTGCGGTAGAAGATACACAAAAAATTCAGGCGACTGTATTTGGCCACCATGGCGTACTGAAAACCGGCACCCTGAATGTGGGCGACCATATTACAGCGCGCGTTGACATACAGGCTCGCACCAACACCATGCGCAACCACTCTGCAACGCATCTGATGCACAAGGCGCTGCGTGAAGTGCTGGGCGAACATGTACAGCAAAAAGGCTCACTGGTTGATACCGAAAAAACACGTTTCGACTTTGTGCATAACGCGCCGATGACCGATGACGAAATCGCCAGAGTTGAGCGAATTGTCAATGCGGAGATTCTGGCAAACGCGGCCTGCCAGGCACGCGTGATGGATATTGAATCTGCACAGAAAACAGGCGCCATGATGCTGTTTGGTGAAAAATACGGCGATGAAGTACGTGTGCTGGACATCGGCACCTCACGCGAGCTATGCGGTGGCACACACGTGAGCCGCACCGGTGACATCGGCCTATTCAAGATTACCTCTGAAAGTGGCGTAGCTGCAGGCGTGCGCCGTGTTGAAGCCACTACCGGTGAAGGCGCACTGAAACTTATCAATGCCCAGCAGAGTCTGATTGCACAGTTAGCCAGCGAACTCAAAGCACCGGCGGGCGAAGTGGCTGCCAAAGTAGGCCAGTTAGCTGAATATGCAAAATCACTTGAAAAAGAACTGGCACGTTTAAAATCTAAACTGGCTTCCTCCCAAGGTGATGACCTCGCCACACAGGCAATTGATATCTCCGGCGTTAAAGTACTGGCAGCAACACTGGATGGCGCGGATGCCAATGCCCTGCGTGAAACCATGGATAAACTCAAAGACAAACTCAAGTCGGGAGCGATTGTGCTCGCCAGTGTCAATGATGGCAAAGTCAGTTTAGCCGCAGGTGTAACAGCAGATTTAATCGGCAAGTTAAAGGCCGGTGAGTTAGTGAACTTTGTAGCAGGCCAGGTCGGCGGCAAAGGCGGCGGCAAACCGGATATGGCAATGGCAGGCGGTACCGATGCAAGCAACCTGCCTAAAGCGTTAGCAAGTGTAGAAAATTGGATCAAAGAAAGAATTTAAATTCTGCCCAATAAGTTTTTATAGGCGATAAAACAGTTTTTAAAGGAAGTTTTAATGGCACTAATCGTACAAAAATATGGCGGCACCTCAGTCGCAAACCCAGACCGCATTCGCAACCTGGCACGCCGTGTTGCGCGTTACAAAGCAATGGGGCACAAAATAGTTGTGGTAGTTTCCGCCATGTCTGGCGAAACCAATCGCCTGATCGCGCTGGCGAAAGAAATCATGCCGGATCCTGATCCGCGTGAATTGGACGTCATACTTTCCACCGGCGAACAAGTAACGATTGGCATGACCTCTTTGGCGCTGATGGAACTTGGCATTAAAGCAAAAAGTTATACCGGCTCACAAGTGAAAATCCTGACAGATGACGCATTTACCAAAGCGCGTATCTTGAGCATAGACGAAAACAACATTAAAAATGACCTGGATAATGGCTATGTCGTTGTTGTAGCCGGTTTTCAGGGTGTGGATACCAATGGTAACCTCACAACCCTGGGCCGCGGCGGTTCAGACACCACCGGTGTAGCGCTTGCCGCAGCACTGAAAGCTGACGAATGCCAGATCTATACCGATGTTGACGGCGTTTACACCACCGACCCACGCGTAGTGCCTGAAGCACGCCGCCTGGATAAGATCACATTTGAAGAAATGCTTGAGCTTGCCTCACAAGGCAGCAAAGTACTGCAAATTCGCTCAGTGGAATTTGCCGGTAAGTACAAAGTTAAATTACGCGTGCTTTCCAGCTTTGACGACGAAGGCGAAGGCACACTGATTACATTTGAGGAAGAAAAAGATATGGAACAACCCGTCATTTCAGGTATCGCATTTAATCGCGACGAAGCCAAAATCACTGTACTAGGCGTACCGGACAAACCAGGCATTGCTTACCAGATTCTAGGTCCGATCGCCGAAGCCAATGTTGATGTGGATATGATTATCCAAAACACAGGCGCGGACGGCACCACCGACTTCACTTTCACAGTGAACAAAAATGAAATGAACAAAGCGCTCAGCATCCTGCGCGACAAAGTGCAAGCACACATCGGCGCACGCGAAATCAACGGCGACGACAAAATTGCCAAAGTTTCTATCGTAGGCGTTGGCATGCGCTCACATGTAGGTATCGCCAGCAAAATGTTCCGCATACTGGCTGAAGAAGGCATCAACATTCAAATGATCTCTACTTCAGAAATCAAAATCGCTGTAGTGATTGATGAAAAGTACCTAGAACTTGCAGTGCGCGTACTGCACAAAGCTTTTGAGTTAGATGCTGAATAATTTGTGCAAATGCAGTAAGTTATCGTTGATTTTTAAAAGGGTTTCAAGTAGTATCACGCCCTCGCAATAAGCGAAAAGAAGTAATCAGGAAAACTGATAAGCACTACTAACCAGCAAGCTGGTAACTATTGCTAAACGGAGAGCTGGCCGAGTGGTCGAAGGCACTTCCCTGCTAAGGAAGCATACGGGCTTAAATCTGTATCGAGGGTTCGAATCCCTCGCTCTCCGCCAGTTTTAAAAAGTGCGAAATATTGCTGGAAAAAAAACCAGCTTCAAGTATAATGCACGCTTTCGCGCCCGTAGCTCAGCTGGATAG
>Ga0208751_100103_pt1 | contig 30483 bp, 25 predicted proteins | sample LakWasMet22_HOW5_2_FD_183868 | JGI IMG/M metagenome (GOLD analysis project Ga0208751, IMG submission 183868) | Freshwater sediment methanotrophic microbial communities from Lake Washington under simulated oxygen tension - Sediment Metagenome... | ecosystem: Environmental > Aquatic > Freshwater >... | reverse complement strand
CCACTGCAATTTTGGCGACCTTGTTTTTTACAACAAGCTTAGGACTAGCCATCTTAAATGGCCAAAGAGGCTCAGCGAACGATTTAATTACTGCACCAAAAACGCAGGATGAAATAACAACCCTATCAGCACCGGCTCAACCCAAAAGCCCTGAAGACATTCCAGCACAGCCAGCCACTATAAGTGAGCCAGCACCAGCTGTAGAAACACAGGCACAGCCAACTCCTGTAGATACCGCAGTTAGCCAACCTGAAGAAACTAAACCAGAAGCTCCTGTTGAAAGTGCACCAAAGGTAATTGAAAAACCTGCTGTAGTTAAAGAAGCTAAGCCGGCGCCGAAATCAAAAGAAACTAAAGCGCCTAAAAAGACTGAAAAATCTCAAAAATCTAAAAAACAAGCTGATTAAAAAATGAAGCCGACGTGGTGAAATTGGTAGACACGCCATCTTGAGGGGGTGGTGACGCAAGTCGTGGCGGTTCAAGTCCGCCCGTCGGTACCATACAGGGGTTTTAAGAGACCCAAAGAAGTACAAAAACCCGCAAGCTATCTGGCTTCGCGGGTTTTTTATTGTTCAACGAAATGCAGTAACATTCAATAGCATTCGACATTTTATGCAGTAACTTTTACAGTAACTCTAAAGCAGCAACAAAAGTTACTGCATTGTTACTGCATAGGAGTTACTGCAAATGGCTATAAATATATTATCAGACCCAGTTCTCAAGAACGCCAAGCCAGAATCTAAAGACAAACGCTTGCTTGATGGAGGCGGCTTGTATCTGCTTATCAAATCGAATGGTTCAAAATGGTGGCGCTGGGATTACACCCGACCCGATGGCAAACGCAATACTTTATCGGTGGGTACTTATCCTGATACCAGCTTGAAGCAAGCGAGGGATAAAAGAAACGAGGCTAGAAAGCATCTCGCAGAAGGTATCGACCCAGGCGAAATGCGCAGTAATGAGAAAAAAGCCAAGCAGCTTACAAAGTTAAATAACGCTAGAGTGTCTGATGGCTTGCCAATAATAAACAGCTTTGCAGATATTACCCGGCAATGGCTGGATTCAATCGCACACCTAACCAGTGAAAAAACGCATTCCAAGAAAACTTCAAGAATTGAGCGGCTAGCCTTTCCTCTTCTTGGTGACATGGCAATCAATCAGATCAAATCTTCTGATGTACTGGCAAGTCTAAAACCCATGATTGATAAATCTCAGCTTGAAACAGCCCACCGGCTACATGGCGAAATTAGCTCAGTATTCGCCTATGCAATTGTTCATAACTTCACCGACTACGACCCGGCGCAAGCAGTCACAAAACAAATCCCCGCACAAAAGAAAAAACATCGAGCCGCTTTAATCGACCCTAAACAGGTTGGGCAATTACTCAGGGATATTTCAAACTATCAGGGCACCTTTGTTGTGCAATGTGCGTTTAGGTTATCACCCCTACTCTTTCAACGACCCGGCGAAATACGTCAAATGCTTTGGGCAGATGTTGATTTAGTGGCTAGGGAGTGGCGGCCTTATGTATCAAAAACAGACTTTCATCACATTGTGCCGTTATCAACGCAAGCAATAGCCATACTGGAATCTATTCAACCGCTCACAGGTGGCGTTCAATATGTATTCCCGTCGAGCCGTGGCGATGGTAGACCCATGAGCGACAACACCATAAGAACGGCGCTTAAATCACTGGGTTATGAATCCGATGTAATGACAGCGCACGGCTTTAGAACGACAGCCAGCACATTATTAAACGAACAAGGTTGGAGCCCGGACGCAATAGAACGACAACTAGCCCACTCACCAAGAGACCAAGTAAGAGCGGCTTACAACCGAGCTCAATACTTAGACGAACGCCGGAAGATGATGCAAAGCTGGGCCGATTACTTGGACGGATTGAAAGCAGGGGCTCAAGTGTTGCCATTTAAAAAAGTTGGCTGACTAAGAACTACGCATAATTTGAAATTATTTTAGGGTGGGTAAAATTATTTTTCCTAGTGTTTAAAAGGGCTTTGTGACTGCGACTTGATAGGTGTCAAGTTACTGATAATAAAAGGATTTGCAGTTATTGGATGCCATAGACTAAGATAGAGCCTTATCAAACAAAGGAGCTATACCATGCAAGATGCAATATTGAGGATGAAACAAACCATCGAGACTACCGGAATCAGCCGAACATCTATTTACGCAAAGATAACCCCACAATCGAAGTATTATGACCCGCTTTTTCCTAAGCCACTGAAGCTTGGCACAAGAAGCATCGGTTTTAGAGCCAGTGAGTTGTCGGCCTGGAAAGACGGCCTACAAAGGGTAGCCTAATCGGCAAAAAGAAAAGCCTCACGGACATGAGGCTCGAACACAACTTGAGTGCAGCAGGACGTTGCACAAGGAATATTTTTAAAATGGACGCAATTAATACCGAACAATACGAGGACGACTTACGTACAGCCATTTCCTCGATCACTAAACACATCCCCCACAATTACAGACATATCATTTATGGCGGCATGTGTGCCGTGGATGAGCCTTATCTTTCGGTTGCACGTAGGATAGCAATTGAACATCGAGTAAAAAACTCAGTTCATCCTTTAACGGAGCAAGAAGCCTCCAGAGAGGTAGATCAGGAGCTTAAAGACCCAAGCCGCTGTTCTTTTCAAGGCTTTTTAAAGCAAGTTATAAATCATGGCGGCACCATTCCACAGGATGTACGCCAACGCTTAATAACTGCTGTAGGTTACCACACCCCCGCAAAAAGCGCCCCAAAACCGCAACTTGATGAACTTGCTGCCATAGCATTAGAAAAAGCTCAAACTACTCACGATTTAAATTTCATGGGCGGTAAAGATGTTAATGAAGAAAGGGGGCGGAGTCGACGTGAGGCACTTAACAGCCGGTATAGAGAAAGTCTAAGAATAGCTGAATATGTAAATCCTCTAACCAAGAAGAAAGGTGGTGATGCCCTCGTTAATCACACTTATATAAAAAAGAAAGGGCTACACGAATGTAGTGAAGCGTTAGAAGCTTGCAACGCTTTTGTTGATCATTACAGTAACAATATAATCGTGCCATTTCTGTCAGCTTTTGGCCTGGAAAATAATTGGCGAGACGTTCAGGGGAATCCTGTTGAAATGTCGGTTCAAGAGTTAGCAATCAGTAACTGCTCAAGCTATCAAAAAATCCCCTCAGGAGATGGGCCCAAACTGTTTTGCACCGGCACTAAAACAAGCGGTTTATTTAATCCTATTGGCACCATCTTAGATGCTTCTTTAGTTATTGCCTATGAGGGGTTAGCATCAGGGTTAACAGGATACCAAGCCACAAAAATACCTTCTATATGTGTTGGTGGCTGTGACAACTTCTTACCGGCAGTGGTCTCATTACTAGAAAATGAAGTCTGCAATCGTATATTGATGATAGGTGACTCTGGTACAGAAGATAAACTTAAGAAAGCACACGCAGCTATTAAAGCGTATTCCTCAGATTGGGGCCGCAGGGTAGCTTGGACAACAGTACCAGGGCCGGATAACTACGACGTAAACGACATGATGAATGATTCCGGCATTGAGGAGGTTGTATGCTGAACAGTTCCGGTATTGAAACAGTAAAGTCTTTCATCAATGATAAGGTCGACAAATTCCATGAATTGAACCAACCAGAAAAAGGAAAAGCGTTCATTCGTCCCGCACAGGAAATTTTAGAAGATGATTCCAATATAAACTATACAGTTGATGAAATTATTCCAGTCTCCAGTCTTGGTGTAGTGGTTGGCGAAACAGGCGCGGGGAAATCTTTTTATGCATTAGACCTAGCTCTCTGTGTTGCCACTGGCATTGATTTTCATGGTCGTAAAGTTAAGCAGACAAATGGTATGTACGTCGCCGCAGAAGGCAATCGAGGTTATAGAAGGCGGATGAAAGCTTGGATGCGTAAGCATAACTGGCAAGGTTCGCTGGACGGTTTTTTCTTAACTAGTGGAGCGGTTGATTTATTCGACATTGAAAAGCTGAAAGAGATAGTCCTATCTTGCGAGGCGAATGAGGTAGGTTTAATCTTTTTTGACACCTTCCACCGATGCTTTTCTGGCGAGGAGAACTCAGCCCGAGACGTAGGCACCGCCCTACAAAATATCGGCAAATACTTTACTGAAAAAGGCATTACTGTCGTTCTGGTTCATCACTCTGGACATGCAGCGGCAGGAAGGGGGCGTGGCTCTAGCTCACTTAAAGCTGGTGTAGATTTTGAATTATTACTTGAGAAGTGCGAAGCTGGGCTTAAAGTCACTCCTACAAAGATAAAGGATGGTGATATGTTTCCACCAGAAACTTTTCGGCTAGTTAAGCAGGATACCGGATGGTTTGATGATAAAGGCCCTGTTTCAAGTCTGGTACTGGAAAAAGGGGACGCAAAAAAATCACTTTCCCTGGATCGAAAAAATTCCCGCATCTGGGATGCTTTAAAGTCATTAGGAAGTAGTTTCGACCGAAATTCTGCAGAAGATGCCACATTCAGTCTGATTGAAACCAAAAATAAAGGCCAGAAACTGACCCAGTTTTTAGCTAAAATGCAGAATCTGGGATGGCTTGATTTTAAGGACGGTAACTACTTGATTTTAAACTGATTATTTCTAGTACCCAAACCGGTTTTTCAGTTTGGGTACTAAATTCGGGAAAGTACCCAAAGTACCCAAACGCCTTAATCTGTTTTGGGTACTTAGAACCCTGACGAAAGTCAGAAAAATCAAGGGTTGCAGAGCTTGGTACCCAAAGTACCCAAACGGAAAAAGGTAACTTGGGTACTTTTCGGTTATAAGTACCCAAACTACCCAAGGGTATATAAATACCCAGGGTGGGTACTAAATCTGGTGATTATTTTAAATCCATTATCGACACAGGAGGTCATTTATGGAGACGCAAGAAAGTATTAAAAGCGCATCGCTAAAAATTCGAGGACCATTCCATTATAAGGAGACTCAAATGCAGGGAAAGACACAAAAGGCTAAGACCTCAAGATCAAAAATAACCGGCTCAGACATCAGAAGAGCTAGGATTGTCGCTTCAGCAGCTACTGGGCAGACCAATAAAGCTATTGCTAACTCAGTGGGCTTATCTGAAATACAAGTTTGCAGGGTACTTGCCTTAGCAGATTCTCAGGAGCATTTGGCAACAGTAATTGAGGGGCTTAATGATCAGATCAACACTCGATTACCTCAACTTCTAACTAATGCCTTAGATAAGCTTCAGAATGCCTTAGATGAACCGTACGTCTCATTCTCAGACCGGATGAAGTGCATCAGTCTAGTGTTGCAGACGGCGACCCGGCTGTCGGAACTCAGCATTAAATCCAATTCAAAAAACCAGTAAAAACTTAAATACAACCAAGGAAGGTTCAAGATGAGTACAATCAAAGCTGTTAACATAACTGAGATAGAAACCGTTATCTCTATTATTTCTCAAGATCCTGCAATAGCGGCATCTCTAGCCAGGCGAATATCTGTGCGTTATCCCCAATACTCAGGATTATCACAAGCAGCCTGTTTGTTGGAAGGTGATTTAACAACCGACTTGGAGCTCCATGAGTTTGATGGTAACACCGTGAGTTATCCCTCAAACCAGCGCCTACCCTTTGCATTGCACATTCTCAGGCACTTAGTCCGCAGTCTATATTCAAGCCTACCTACATCAGTTAAAACCAGCATTGCTCTATCCAATGAGTCTCGTCAACTTATAGATAATTATGCGGCTTACGATAAATGGGAAAAGAAAAATTCTCAGTATCGAAGTAAATGGCTTTACTACCCAGCAGGAAATCACAAGGACAAAATCTTGGCTCAGTGGGACAAACACTCAGCATCTATGCCTAAATTGTGATCACCGGCGACGCCTTAGGCGTCGCCAATATCGCCGCTCAAACTACGCTACAGGGAAATATCGTGGGCTGTCCGGTATAAATTATCTTTGTCGGGTTAGGACTATGTGTCACCGGCAATTTAAAACTGACCCACCTTCGGCTTTTTACATCCTAACAGCAAACGGTTAATGGCACTGGATATTGAACCCGGTTAAAACCCTGATACGGCATCAAACTCCGCGCCTGTCGGCCCTATCGCGCCAAGACGAAAGGCAAGGTTGAGCGCTTTAACGGCTATTTAAAACACAGTTTTATCACCCCCTTGGCAGCATCGCTGAAACAGGCAGGCCTAGAACTGGATGTGGACATCGCCAATGGCCAAATAGGCCCCTGGCTGTGCGAGATTGCCAACCAACGTATTCACGGTACCACCGGTGAAAAACCGCAAGACTTACTGGAGACAGATCGCTGGAGTCTGCAGGCATTACCAGTCCGCGCCGGTGTCGATGCCTTGCCCGTCGTCAAACACTCTCGCATCGCCACCCCGGTGGAAAGCTTGCAACATCCGCTGGCTGTCTATGATGCGCTGCTGGAGGTGCGACTATGAACTTACAAATGCAGCGACTCCAACAGGCGTGTAGCGACCTGAAATTACACGCGATGGCCAATGAATGGTCCGCGCTTGCCGACCGCTGTGCCAGGCAAAATGCCACCCTTGCGGACTTCCTCGAAGCTGTGCTACAAGTGAAAATGGAGGCCAGAATGCTGCGCACCCGAGAGATGTTATTGAAGATGGCGGGCTTGCCGGCGATTAAGCACTTTGACGATTACGACTTTCGTTTTGCCACCGGTGCACCCCGCAAACAACTGCAGGAGTTGACGAGTCTGGCGTTTATCAAACGCAGCATCTTGTCGCCCAAGCTGTTGGTCATTGACGAAATCGGTTATCTGCCGTTTGGACGCGCCGAGGCCAATCTGTTTTTTAACGTGATCGCCAAACGTTATGAAATAGGTAGTGTGATAGTACCCAGCAATCTACCTTTCTCTCAGTGGTCAACGGCATTTGCAGAGGATCAAACCCTAACCGCCGCATCGCTCGACAGACTGCTGCATCATGCCCATATCGTTCAGATCAGTGCGAACAGTTACCAATTGGCAAGAAAACCGCAGGCATAGCGCCTGTCACAGAGCCAGAAAATACTTAACGCTGGTTCAAAGGCCATTGGGTGAGTGAAATTTCGATTGCCGTTGACACTGAGGCAGAGTTTGTATTACTAAGGTTAGACATCGGCTACAATCATTATTTAAAATCAATAAAATATCAATATTTGAAATGAACTAAAAATCTAGAAAAAGCAGATAATTCAGGTTTTTTAGCAACCCAGCTACGTATAAATGCCGATAACAGCTTTCGCGTTATCACGTGATTACGCTGATCTATAGTGTCCCTGTCATACAAATTGAACTGAAAACACGCCAAGATAGCCCGCCGTGATGGAACATGATTGTCGGCTATAAACGACCCAGGCATCAATTTAATTTACTCGGATAATAAATATAAATTACGGAAATATCCCATAGATGGCAATCAAAAAAACCGAACTTTACTCCTCCCTTTGGGCTGGCTGCGATGAACTGCGTGGCGGTATGGACGCCAGTCAATACAAGGATTATGTATTGACGCTTCTGTTTATGAAGTACGTGTCCGACAAGTACAAAGGTGATCCCTACGGCATGATCGTTGTACCCACAGGGGCCAGCTTCGATGACATGGTGGCATTAAAAGGCGATAAAGAAATCGGCGAAAAGCTGAATAAGATTATTAGTGCCCTTGCTGAAGAGAACGACCTGAAAGGCGTGATCGATGTCGCCGACTTCAACGACGAAGATAAGCTTGGCAAAGGCAAGGACATGATCGACCGCTTGTCCAAGCTGGTGGGTATTTTTGAAGGCATCGATTTATCAGCTAACCGTGCCGATGGTGACGATTTGCTGGGCGACGCCTACGAATACCTGATGCGCCACTTCGCCACCGAATCCGGTAAATCCAAAGGCCAGTTTTATACCCCGGCGGAAGTCTCGCGCATTCTGGCCAAAGTGATTGGCATCAGCCAGGATACGCCACAAGACGCCAGCGTTTATGACCCCACCTGCGGTTCCGGCTCCTTGTTGTTAAAAGCCAGCGACGAAGCGCCGCGCGGCCTGACCATCTTCGGTCAGGAAATGGATAACGCCACCAGCGCGTTGGCGCGCATGAACATGATTCTGCACAACAACGCCACCGCCAAAATCTGGAAAGGCAACACCATTGCCGATCCACAATGGAAAGATGCCAACGGCAAACTCAAAACTTTCGATTTTGCCGTTGCCAATCCGCCGTTTTCCAACAAAAACTGGATTAACGGCATTAATCCGCAAGAAGATGAATTTGACCGTTTCACCTGGGGCATTCCACCGGATAAAAACGGCGATTACACCTTTTTGCTGCATATCATCAAAAGCCTGAAAAGCACCGGCAAAGGCGCAGTGATTCTACCGCATGGCGTGTTGTTTCGAGGCAATGCCGAAGCGCGTATCCGCGAAAACCTGCTCAAGCAAGGCTACATCAAAGGCATTATCGGCTTGCCTGCCAACCTGTTTTACGGCACCGGCATTCCGGCCTGCATCATCGTCATTGATAAACAACACGCCGCGCACCGCACCGGTATTTTCATGATCGATGCCAGCAAAGGCTATATGAAAGACGGCAACAAAAACCGCCTGCGCGCGCAGGACATCCACAAAATCGTCGATGCCTTTACTAAACAACTGGTGTTGCCGCGCTACAGTCGCATGGTGGCCTTAAGCGAAATCGCCGCCAATGACTACAACCTGAATATTCCCCGCTACATCGACAGCAGCGAACCCGAAGACCTGCACGATTTAAGCGGCCATTTGCAAGGCGGCATACCCAACCGCGACATTGACGCGCTGCAAGCCTATTGGCAGGTATTCCCCAGTTTGCGCAGCAGCCTGTTTGCCGAACTTCGCCCTGGCTACAGCAAAGCTTTGATCTCAACGGCACAAGTCAAACCCACCATATTGAATCACCCCGAATTCATCGCTTTTGCCCAGCAAAGCTTAAGGCCGTTCACAGATTGGCGTGAACGGGCAGCGCTAAACAACATTGAAATCGGCCAAAAGCCCAAACTCATCATCCAGCGCATCAGCGAAGACTTATTGCAAGCCTATGCCGACAGCGCTTTGTTGAATAAATATGACGTCTACCAAATCCTCATGGATTACTGGGCTGAAGTTATGCAGGATGATGTTTATGTGTTGGTACAAGACGGCTGGTCTGCCGGTAAAACCCTGCGCGAATTGGTGGCACAGAAAGGCGAAAAGCTTAAAGAAACGCCCGATCTGATTATCAACAAAGCCAAATACAAAGCCGAACTGATTCCACCGGCCTTGCTGGTGGCGCGTTACTTCCAAACCCAGCAAACCCGCATCGATCAGATCCAAACCGATCTGGATGCCGCCAGCCAGGAACTGGAAAGCTATCTGGAAGAACACGGCGGCGACGATGGCCTGCTCAGCGATGCCCTCAACGACAAAGACAAAATCACCGCCGCCAGCGTCAAAGCCCGTTTAAAACTGGCGACTGATCCAGAGGAAAAAGCCGCACTGCAACAAACGCAAAAACTGTTTGATGCTGAGGCCGATGCCAAAAAATCCCTCAAGGAACAGCAGGAAGCGCTGGATTTGGCCGTGTTCAAACACTACGCCAGCTTTAGCGAAGCCGAGATCACAACCTTGATCGTCGAGGACAAATGGCTAGCCAGCTTACAAGCCAACATCCAGGCCGAAATCGAGCGCGTCACCCAGCAACTGGCCAACCGGGTTAAAGAGCTGGAAGAGCGTTATGCCGGGTCACTGCCTGCCATCACGCAATTGGTCGAAGTTCTGAGCGATAAGGTCGCCGGACACTTGAAGGTGATGGGCTTGAAGTGGGCGTTATGACGGCTAAGTATCAGGTTGCTGAAGCGAGTGGTCAGTATTTGGCGGAAGTGGCTGGGCAAACTGTGCCTGCGGGTTATAAGCAGACGGAAGTTGGAGTAATTCCAGCGGATTGGGAGTTAAGGCAACTGGGTAAAGTTTTTGAATTTAAAAATGGATTGAATAAAGAAAAAGAATATTTTGGCTATGGTTCGCCAATCATAAACTACATGGATGTATATAGGATTGTTGGAATAACCGAAAAAGACGTAACAGGTAAAGTGTTTGTAAATCCAGTTGAACAAAAAAATTATAGTGCCCAAAAAGGTGATGTTTTTTTTACAAGAACTTCCGAGACTATTGAAGAAATTGGATTGGCATCAGTTCTATTAGAAGAAATTCAAGGTGCTGTTTTTAGCGGTTTCTTGTTACGAGCTAGGCAGAAAGTTGAGTTATTCGCATCTATTTACGCTAAGTATTGCTTCCGTTCTCAACTAACACGAAAACAAATTCAAGGCACAGCTTCATATACAACTCGAGCACTTACGAATGGCAGTCTGCTCTCAAACGTTTTAATTCCAATACCTCTTCTTGAAGAACAAACCGCCATCGCCAATGCCCTGACCGATGTCGATATGCTGATTAACGAGCTGGGAAAACTGATTGCCAAAAAACAGGCCATCAAAACCGCCACCATGCAGCAACTCCTCACCGGCCGCATCCGCCTGCCACCATTCGTCCTGCGCGAAGACGGTACGCAAAAGGGCTATAAGCAGAGTGAGTTGGGGGAGATTCCGGAGAATTGGGAGGTAATAACCATCGACGAAGCTCTTGCGGATAAATTACTGATTGACCAAATGGATGGAAACCATGGCGAGCTCTATCCCAAAAGTCATGAATTTAGTTCATTCGGTGTGCCCTATATTGGGGCTACTGACTTTGATTCAGGACGAGTAAATTACAAAACATGTAAATACTTGCCCATAGCTCGTGCAAAGAAATTCAAAAAGGGTATTGCAAAAGATGGTGATGTTTTATTTGCGCATAACGCTACAGTAGGGCCTGTTGCCTTACTGCAAACAGAACTGGAATTTGTAATTCTAAGTACGACCGCCACATATTACCGGTGCGATCCAGAAAGGCTTAATAACAAATATTTAGCCAAATTCTTTGAGTCTGAATTTTTTGTAAAACAGTATTCAGCCGTGATGTCTCAATCAACGAGAAATCAAGTGCCAATACTTGCTCAACGTAAGTTTTCAATAGTGCTTCCTTCAATCAAAGAACAAACCGCCATCGCCACCATCCTGTCCGACATGGACGCCGACATCCAAGCCCTGCAACAACGCCTCAGCAAAACCCACCAAATCAAACAAGGCATGATGCAGGAGTTGCTGACGGGTAAAACACGATTGGTTAAACCAGCCACAAGGGAGAATGCGAATGTCTGAGGTAAACGGACCAGCTATCTACACCAAAGCGCGATTCTTTAAATGCGCCTTGCAGGTCAATCCAGCTGGCTACATCAAATACCGGGGAGCACAACAAACGCTATCCGAGGTTGATTACAACCAGCATCTACTCACTGCCGCCTTGGAGGCTGGCATTGAAGTGGTCGGCTTGGCCGACCATGGTTCTGTGGATGGCGTGGATCAGTTGCGAAGCCTGTTTTCTCAAAATGGGATTGTGGTGTTTCCTGGGTTTGAAATTGCGTCCAGCGAGAAAATTCACTTTGTTTGTCTGTTCGATGAAAGTAAAACCTCGCAAGAGCTAGAACGGATATTGGGACGTTTGGACTTACTCGATCCGCAAGACGGCGTGCTGCCAACCAATCTCACGGCGATTCAACTTATCGATAAAGTCAAAGAAATTGGCGGTTTCATCTTTGCTGCACACAGTACCAACGATGATGGCGTATTGAAGCGCAAAATGAACCATGTGTGGCAACACGAGGCATTATTGGCAGCCCAAATACCCGGTACTATTGAAGGTTTAAAAGAAGCATCTGAGGTCTTGTATTACAGAGCGTTTACAAATAAAGATGACGCTTATCGCCGCGAACGTGAAATGGCGGCGATCAATGCTGCGGATGTCGCTAAACCGGAAGACATTAAAAGCCCAGGTGCCTCTTGTTTGATCAAGATGACTCGGCCTTGCTTTGCTTCGTTTAAGCAAGCCTTTCTGGATGCGGGATCACGGGTTCGGTTGAATTCTGACAAGCCGGAGAATTATGCCTCTGCCATTGAGCGAGTGCGGTTTGTCGGCGGTTATTTAGATGGCGTGGATATTGGGCTTTCGGAACATTTGAACGCTGTGATCGGTGGCCGAGGCACCGGTAAATCGACGTTGCTGGAGTGTATTCGTTTTGCAATGGACCTTGAGCCTTTTGGAAAAGAGGCGAAGTCGAAACATGACGCGATTTTAAAAAACAACTTGGGCAAGGAAAGCGGGATCGTTGAATTGATTGTGCGCTCCGCCACAATGCACGGGCGAAAATTCAAGGTCAGCCGCAAGTATGGCAATCAGCCCTTTGTCGTCGATGATCAGTCTAATGTCACGCCTTACAAACCGATTGATCTGTTGCCGGGTATTGAGTTGTACGGGCAAAACGAAATCTATGAGATGACTCGTGACCCGCAAAGCAGGAACCGTTTAGTTGAACGCTTTTTAGAAGGTGAACACGCTAATTTTGACCTTTCGATTGAAAAGATATTGAGTGGTCTAAAAGACAATCGAGAAGCAATTAATCGGGCTATACAACTGAAGGCGGATATTGAAGCAGATGTTGAGCGTTTACCCAAGCTCCGAGATCAGGCTAGGCAATTTCAGTCATTAGGGCTGGATGAAAAGTTAAAGATTATTCCCAAGTTGGAAAAGGAAAAGCAGTTCGCTGAACGTATAACTGAAGAAATGAATCGCGTTGGTGAGGCGATTGTTGTTTTAAGAGACAGCTTACCTGATACGGCTTTTCTTAGTGATGCAGCTTTGGATGGATTGCCGCACGCTGATTTGTTTAAACAGCAACGGAATTTGTTAGATCAATTAACCAGGGATTTGAAAGAAGCAATTGCAAATCTGGAACAAATGAAGACTAAAGCGTCTAGTGCACTGGTGCCAGTTCAGGAACAACTAGAGCTCGAGATTGTAGTAAAAGAATTAGAACTTGAAAGTGCCTTTAAAGAAATACCCGCTAGCCAGGGTAAAACTGGACGTGAGATTGGTGCTGAGTATCAAACCCTGCTCAAACAAATTGAACAGATCGGGCCCAAACAAATTGCATTGCAAAACAGAGAGGCCCAAATCGATGAACTTTATAGTCAACGTCGCAAACTTTTATTGGCATTGAGTCAGGAAACCAGTGCACGATCCAGTGCGATGCAAAAATCAGTTAAGCGCTTAAATCGCAAGTTGGAGCAAAAGGTTCGATTAACATTGCGGAGCGAGGGTAATCGACAAGTATTCCTTAATTTTCTGGATGGATGTAATTTGGAAGGTGTTGGGCCTAAAAGATTGCTCTGGGTAAATGAAGGTGATTTCTCGCCAGCTAATTTAGCTGCAACCATTCGTGCTGGTGATTTGAGTTTGTTGCAAATTGAGTGGGGTGTTACGCCATCCGTTTCTCAAGCATTAAGCAGATTGACCGAGAGCCAGTTGCTACAGATGGAAGAGCTATTATTGCCCGATACCATGGCTATTGAACTCAATGTGACCCATGGTGAGCAAGAAGCGCAATTTCGGCCAATCGATGATTTATCAACAGGTCAGCAGTGCACGGCTGTATTACATCTTTTGCTGTTAGATAACCAAGACCCGCTTATTCTTGATCAGCCAGAAGATAACTTGGATAACGCATTTATTGCCGATCGCATTGTTTCTGAACTGCGAAGAGCCAAGCTTACCCGGCAATTTTTATTCGCCACTCATAACGCCAACATTCCAGTATTCGGTGATGCTGAATGGATTGGTGTGCTAAGTGTGGATGACAACAAAGGTCGTATTTTGCCCGAACAACAGGGTGCTATCGATGTCCCAACAATCCAACGATTAGCGGCCGAGATACTAGAGGGTGGTAAAAGTGCATTTAATCAACGTCGTGAGAAATATGGCTTTGAATAGGTTCATTTGTCAGCTTAGGAGAACCAGATGCTGAAAACAGAATTATTAGAAATTATTGCGAACGGCGAAAACTCAGGCGTTGAGTTTAAGCGGGATGATATTCGACCAGAACAATTAGCTAAAGAAGTAGTGGCGATGGCAAACTTCCATGGCGGTAAGGTCATCTTGGGAATTGAGGATGATGGTGAAGTGAGTGGCATTCAGTCGAGTCCGCAGCGTCTGAATCTTGAAGAGTGGGTAATGAATGTCATGCAGGACAAAATTCATCCGCTGATTCTACCCTTTTATGAAGAAATAAAGCTGGATGATGGGAAGACTGTCGCGGTTATTAGTTTTCCGCAAGGCATTTCAAAGCCCTACGTGGTGCGCGATAGGGGTAAAGAGGAAATCTATATCCGCGTCGGATCGACTTCCAGGCTTGCAACCCGAGAACAGCAAATGCGTTTGTTTGAACTGGGTGGCATGTTACATACGGAAGTAATGCCGGTACCCCGTACCGATATGAGTTGCTTGGATGATGCACGATTAACCAATTACTTGAAGGACATTTTAAGAGACCCGGACATTCCAAACTCACCAGAAGCCTGGCAGGCTCGATTATTGGGGCTCAGCTTTCTTACCGAGGCAGCAGGGAATGTATGTTGCACCATTGCAGGCTTGGTGTTGTTTGGCAAGAATCCACGCCGATATTTGAAACAAGCCGGGCTGCGTGTCTTGGCATTTAAGGCCCAAGACAAAGAATATCAAGCAGAACTTGATGATATTTTAGATGGGCCTATGGTCGGTCGTTGGGATATTGATGACTCAGGCAAGCGGCTAGTTGATGGCGGAATTATAGAGCGCTTTATGGATGCAATTGGGCCGTTTATCTCCCAAGAAGCGAGCGAGATTGATGAAGGGTTAAGGCGAGAAACGCAGTGGTTTTATCCTTTAGAAGCTGTGAGAGAGGCATTAATTAATGCTTTGGCCCACCGGGACTGGACGCGCTTCGTTGAGATAGAAGTTGGTTCGTATATTGATCGCTTTGAAGTGATTAGTCCTGGCGCCCTACCGAATTCGATGACGATTGAAAAAATGAAGGCTGGGCAGCGCTCACCAAGAAATACGCTGATTATGGAAGTCTTGAGAGATTATGGTTACGTCGATTTTCGAGGCATGGGCGTGAGAACTAAAATTGTCCCATTGACTCGGGCTTTGACCGGAAAAGAGCCAGAGTTCGTGGTAACGGATGATTATCTAAAAACCATATTGTACCGGTAGCTGAAAAGGAGTTTGCTGTGAGTCAGGTAGGCCAGCGTGAACGCGCTACACAAAATAGGATTGTTGCCTTTTTTCAGTCGGAGCTGGGCTACCGTTATCTGGGTGATTGGCAGGATCGCGCAGGCAACAAAAACATCGAAACCGGCTTGCTGACTGCTTGGCTGCAACAACGCGGCATCAGTGATGCGCTGATTACCCGAGCCATCCGCCAACTGGATACGGCGGCGGCACTGGGCGAAGGCAAAAAACTGTATTACGCCAACAAGGATGTGTATCGCTTGTTGCGCTATGGCGTGAAAGACAAGGAATGTGCAGGCGAGCAGAATCAAACGGTGTGGTTGATTGACTGGAATAACCCCGAAGCCAACGACTTTGCGATTGCCGAAGAAGTGTCGATCAGGGGCGAAAACAAAAAGCGCCCCGATCTGGTGTTGTACATTAACGGTATTGCTTTGGGTATTTTGGAGCTAAAGCGCTCGTCGGTGTCGGTGGCTGAAGGCATACGCCAGAATCTGGATAATCAGAAAAAAGACTTCATCCGTAATTTCTTTACCACTCAGCAACTGGTCATGGCCGGTAACGATACTCAAGGCTTGCGATACGCAGCCATCGAAACCCAGGAAAAGTATTATCTTGAATGGAAAGAGGATGTGGCTCATGACTATGCGCACAAGCTGGATTTTCATTTAAGTCGTATCTGCAACAAACAGCGCTTCTTGCAAATCATTCACGACTTTATGGTGTTTGATTCCGGCGTCAAAAAAACCTGTCGCCACAACCAGTTTTTCGGCATCGCCGAGGCCAAGCAGCATATTGCGCGACGTGAAGGCGGCATCATCTGGCACACCCAAGGTTCCGGCAAAAGCTTGACCATGGTGTGGCTGGCCAAGTGGATACGCGAGAATGTTCAGGATAGCCGGGTGCTGATTGTCACCGACCGCACCGAGCTGGATGAGCAGATTGAAAAAGTCTTTACCGGTGTCGATGAAGACATTTACCGTAGCAAAAGCGGTGCTGATCTGGTGTCCACGCTCAATCAGCCCAATCCCTGGCTGATTTGTTCTCTGGTGCATAAATTCGGTCGGCAAACCGAAGGCGAGGATGAAGGCGCAACCGATGCTTTTATCGAAGAGCTGAAAAAATCCTTGCCCAAAGATTTCAAGGTCAACGGCGATTTGTTCGTGTTTGTCGATGAGTGTCACCGCACCCAGTCCGGCAAATTGCATGAAGCCATGAAGACCATCTTGCATAATGCACTGTTTATCGGGTTTACCGGTACACCGCTGATGAAAAAGGACAAGAAAAAATCCGTCGAGGTGTTTGGGCCGTATATCCACACCTATAAATTCGACGAGGCGGTGACCGATGGCGTGGTTCTGGATTTGCGCTACGAGGCACGGGATATTGATCAGCACATCACTTCGCAAAAGAAAGTCGACGAGTGGTTTGAAGCCAAAACGCGTGGCTTGTCCAACATCGCAAAAACCCAGCTCAAGCAAAAATGGGGCACCTTACAAAAGGTGTTGTCCAGCAAGTCGCGCTTGCAGCAGATCGTCAATGACATCTTGCTGGATATGGACACCAAGCCTCGGTTGATGGACGGTTACGGGAATGCGATGTTAGTGTGCGCCAGTGTTTATCAGGCGTGCAAGGCTTATGAAATGTTCAGCCAATCTGATTTGGCCGGTAAAGTTGCCATTGTCACAAGCTTCCAACCCACTGCGACCAGCATTAAAGGTGAGGAAACCGGCGAAGGTTTGACCGAGAAGCTATTCAAATACGACATTTACCGCAAGATGCTGGCCGATTACTTTGAACAGCCGAAAGATGTAGCAGCGAGTCGAGTTGAAGAGTTTGAGAAAACCGTTAAAAAACGCTTTATCGAAGAGCCGGGGCAAATGCGTTTGCTGATTGTTGTCGATAAATTGCTAACCGGTTTCGATGCGCCTTCCGCTACCTATTTGTATATCGATAAGCAGATGGCCGATCACAGTCTCTTCCAGGCTATTTGCCGAGTGAATCGTCTGGACGGTGATGATAAAGAATACGGTTACATCGTCGACTACAAGGATTTGTTTCGTTCGTTGGACAAAGCCATAACCGATTACACCCAAGGAGCATTTGAAGGCTACGATAAAGAGGATGTGGCTGGACTATTAAAGGACCGTATTGAACAAGCTCGCATTGATTTGGAAAATGCATTGGAAATGGTGCGTGCCCTATGCGAGCCGGTCAAAGCGCCACGGGCCTCGCAAGACTACATACATTACTTTTGCGGTGAGTCGGGAATAAATCAGGATGCGCTTAGCGAGAAAGAAGCATTACGTCTTACTCTATATCAAAACGTTGCCAAACTGATTCGAGCGTTTGCCAATATCGCCAATGAACTGCCGCAGGCTAAATTTTCGGTAACCGAAGCCGAGCAGATTCGTGCGGAAGTGGCGCATTTTGAAAAAGTGCGTGATGAAGTGAAGCTGGCAAGTGGTGATTTGCTGGACATGAAACGCTTTGAACCAGCTATGCGCCATTTGCTGGATATGTATATTCGTGCTGATGACAGTGAACCATTGATTGATTTTGGGGAGCTCGGGCTTATTAAATTGATTGTCGAACAAGGCATTGAGGCAACCGAATTACTGCCCGAAGGTATCCGGAAGAATCAGGATGCGATGGCGGAAACCATTGAAAACAATGTAAGACGAACCATCGTTGATGAAAATCCAGTCAACCCTAAATACTATGAACACATGTCGGTATTGCTGGATGAGTTGATTAAGCAGCGTCGGCAAAAGGCCATTGACTATCAGGAATACCTAGAACGCATTCGCGAGTTGTCCCGCAAAGTGATTCGCCCTGAGCACGCCAGTTCCAGCTATCCGGAATCGTTGGATACTCAGGCCAAACGCGCGTTCTACGACAACTTTGGCCAGGATGAAGTGCTGGCAACCAAAATCGATAGTGCCATTCGCTTTACCAAGAAAGCCGATTGGGTGGGTGACCGCTTTAAAGAGCGCGAAATTGCCAATGCGATTCGGGAAGAAACCGCAGGCTATGACATCGATATTCCCAGCGTAATGGAATTGGCTAAAGCGCAGAAGGATTATCACTAATGCCACAGGTGCAGATCGGCTCGTTATCCCTGCAACTGAATCGCAAGGCCATTAAAAACCTGCATATCAGCGTACTGCCGCCCGACGGCCGCATTCGTGTGGCTGCGCCGGAACAGATGACTGACACCGCCATTCGTATGGCCGTGATCAGCCGCATACCTTGGATTAAAAAGCAGCAACGCGATTTTGCCGCACAACCCCGGCAGTCAGATCGAGAGATGGTGAGCGGTGAATGCCATTATTTTTGGGGTAAACGCCACCGATTAAACGTCGTGGAGCGAGCTGGTCGGCATGAGGTAAAAGTATCGGGCGGCAAAATCTATTTGTTAGTGAACCCTGGCACGTCGGTTGAAAATCGGGCACTGGTCTTGAGTGAGTTTTATCGGACACAGCTCAAAACGCAGGTCGAAAGGCTAATCCACGAATGGCAACAACGCATGGCCGTTGATGTTGCTAATTGGAGTGTCAAGAAGATGAAAACCAAATGGGGTAGCTGCAATATCGACGCTAAGCGTATTTGGTTAAATTTGGAATTAGCCAAAAAACCACCTGAATGCTTGGAATACATTCTGGTCCACGAGCTTGTTCACTTACTAGAGCGGAAACACAACGAACGCTTTCAGGCGCATATTGACAAATTCATGCCGAATTGGCGGGAACGGAGGGATTTGCTCAACAAGCTGCCGTTGGCGTTTCAGAGTTGGATCTATTAATGCCAATATGAATTTAATGTTGAAACATCAGTCCAAATGATAACTGTAAGTTTTTCTGTTAAATGCAAATAGACAGAGTTGGGATGGACGATTCAACGCAAACGGCCCCTTCCTGACATTCGAAGCTTTATGCTCAATGTCGGCAGGGATTCAATTAGCTGTCATTCAACGCAAAGCTCAGCGGCGGAGCTCCGCTGGAGCGTTGGGTTAGCAGGCCTTGCGTAACTGAATAAATTCTTCATCCGTTATCTCGCGTTCTTCGTAGTCAAATTGGTCGTTAACAATAGTAGGAAAAACTTTTTCAACCCTATGTTTCGGTCCTACAAGTAAAGCATTTGGAATAAAGATATACTTTATCAGTGGTTTGTCTTCCCATTCTTTCTTTATGTACATTTCACCGGGAATACAAAAATACCAAGGTTGAGTTCCAAAAGCAGAAAACTGGATACTGACAATATCTTGAATTAGATGAATCGCTTCAAGTGCCAGCTCCTTATCGTTGTGATCTATTTCGGGATTGAAATGGATAGCTCTATTCCTTTTTTCATTGAGTTCCCGAAATTTTCTAGCCGCCTCTGGAAGTAGTTCTCCCCATGATTCCAATGCGTCTATTGCTGTAGGCCAATAATCAATTGAATCCTTTCGATATAGTTTTTTGTATTCCGGCGCATCCTTGTGGTAATCCCTAAACAGTAAAAACATATGGTTTAGTATTCTTTCACCTAGTGCGCATGCCCCCGTCAAAGCAGGATAGTAGCTACCAATTACATACGAGTTCCTTATCTGTTCAAGAAATTTGTTGTGAAACGCAGCTACAGACAACGGTTTATAGCTGAGATTATAAAAGTTGTTAATTTTAAAATCTAAATTTCGCTCACCGTATTGCTGAGCAAGACCATAAATAGTTTTTTTTTGGTTTTCATCATGCTGCGCTTTTATTTTTTCTTCCCAGTGTTCCTGAACAGGTTCGAGATTATGGACGCGAGAATCAAAATCGAAAGAAAAAATGCGGTAACGTTTCATATCGTCCTTTTACCTGCTAACGCCTTGCTCACCGGAAAATCAGGAGCGCAGCGAGTAATTTTACCGTGTGCAGCAACTTGTTAGGCATGTCTACTAGTTATTACCAACTCAATACTTAACTGGGCCAAAATGACCTTGATAACCAACTTGGGTAATTATCAGCCGATTGATAGATTTTATTTTCACTAGGTCGAACTGTAAGGGATACCCAAAAAGTGCAAGATTTTTTATCGTATAAGCATTTGCGTATTGTTCTCGCTCTGGGTGATAACGCCTTAAGGACAGACCATAGCTCGTTTCAAATGGATGACCACCTGTTCTGATTAGGCTGAAAAATGAAGGATAAATAACCCCATCAAAACCAGCGTGCTCTGCTGCCTTAACTATAGCTCTGGAAATTTCATAAGAGTGAGACTTAGCAAGAAACAACATGTGTATAGCCATGTCTAGGCTCTCGAACTCCGTCGCATCCTCCTCTAAAACATGTGTCAGATCTAAAAGGCGTAGCTCTTGAGTAGTTTTAAACGTTGCGACATATATTTCATCATCTGTTGAGGCACGACATTCATGGATGCAAACATCAATATCCTGAGAACCATACATAACTGAAAGACCAGCAGAGTCCAAACGTCCTTTCCCTGAAAACTCAATAGGAGGACTGTCATACTCCATAGGATCAGAAGGATTTTTAGGATTAATCCTAAGCCGATAGAACTTAGTACCACTAGGAATTAATCTCTCAGGATATTCTTGTATTACGCGCTGAATAATCCTTTCCCGGCTGCTCTCCTGTTGAAGATCCTTAAGTGGTTCAACCTCACCTACCATCCACAGGAGTGGTCCGTAGTGAAAAAAGCCTATTTTGGCTGCATCCTCAATCAGTTTGATATCACTTTCAAGCCAAGGTGATGGCCGTATATCACTTTTCCCATGGTGATATTCATTAGTTTGAATTACTGGTGCAGCCCCATATTCACAGCGAATAGTTGTTCCACTTACAAAGAATCGCCAAGCTAGTTCGCGGATAAGTTCTTTTGTGAGCTTTTTCCCACCTTTACTTTTACATTTTGGACATTCTTCTGATGACTCAAGGCCAATTTTGTATGCATCAACCCCAAGCCCTTCATCCTCAAAACAATCTGAGCAAAGTAATGTGCAATCATCATCTGTTTTTACTTCAGGCATACTGATGTCCCTTTCTGCCTAACGCCGCAATCAGCGGCTTGTCCGCTGCATTGCTTCGTTAAATTCATTATCGTCACAGTTTATAAGAACAGTTGACGGTGGCTCCTTCATAAACGCCCCTTCTTGATCCGATGGTAGGTACTCTAGTAACTCTCTCGCTAGGACTGAGTCATTATTAGTCATTTCAATATGGCTATAGAGCACTGCTCTAAGCCAACCCCTAAAGGAATTACGATATCGCTCATCTTTGATATCAATAGGATTGTCTTTTTCAATAGGGGTACCAATTTTTAGATTGTATAAAGCTTCAGCAAACATAGAGAGGCAGCAAGTGAAAACACACTCTTCGTATCCATTAGTGGTTCTAAAGGCACTCCCGGGTTTAGTCTTTAGCTTTGCGTGCTTTTGGGTTGGAGCACTCAATGGTTCAGCCATATCGGCAGACATATAGATGAAATCGTAGTGCTTCCCTTCCAGTTTATGAAATACACCAATAGAGCTAATAGACGGCAACATTGCCCCGCTCAAAATATCAGGCTTACATTCAAATGGTGGATACGGGAGCACATCAGGGCGTCTTGATAATAAATCCCATTGCTCTAGATTAGCCTTGAAATTGGTCTTGGCAATATTTAAAGGCCAGCTTGAGCAGAGACCAGAATGCTTTTCATCTGATTTTTTCGCCTGGAGCAACGTAGCTCTAGCTTGGAAGTCAGGTTTTGTTTTATAGGATACGATCAAAAGATCAGAAATTTCACACCTTGCAGAAGGTCGGCCCCAGGCCCCTTTTCCATTGAATAAAACTTGATGCTTCATTCCGTGAAACTCTTCGATCTTAAAAGTCTTATTTAGGGATTTAAAGCTTCGCATCAATGCCCGAAACTGCTGAACCTCCGAAAATCTCGACTTTGATGATTCAGCTTTCCATGCATTTGATAAAGCAGTAGAAAAACTTCGGCTTTTCACTTCGTGCTCCATGTGAATTTAACTAGTGATTAGATAGTTCTGTATATCTACCAAAAATTATTCCTCGAACCGATAATTCATTGAATAACATGTGATTTTCCCTTCTGTATATCATCGGAACCTAGTAGGTAAGACTGGTAAACATCAAATTGCGGCCATTGAACCAGGTTAGACGATAGACCGCAACTGGCCGTTATGCACATCTGTGCATAACGGCCATTATGTGAAGTTTCCTTTTATGTGCATCGGCTTTGGCGCAACCATGATGTAAGCTGGCTTTAAAGCCCCTAACTCGCTCGCAATCTTTGCATAATTTCAATGATTTGAAACAAGTTTTCAAATACACCAAAAGGGAGCAGTATCAGCTTTTATTCCAATTGGTGTCACCAGACTTGTCGAATGCTCACTTTTTATCGACGTGACGGATAAATTCCGCATGATTGTTTCCATGTTTGGAACTATTTTTAAGAAGAAAAAGCTATCTGTAGGTGCTGAGGGTTGGTTTCTCAATTGAACAACTGAAAATAGAATCCTGAAGTTTGCAAAAATTATGACCAGATTTTTATCTGGCTGCCTTGCTCAATCCGCTTGATTCCTAATGTCAACTAATCGAAACCAAGACACTGCGCATAAAAGGAAACTTCACATAATGGCCGTTTACGCACTGTCGACATTCCCAATTTGCATCCTTGCAGTCGCAAAAAAAAAATGCCGGTTTAACCCGGCATTTTTATATAGTTTTAAGAATTATCCGTTCTTGGCCGCCCTGCGTAGCCGCTGTTCCTGCTTCTGAATGTGCTCTTGTTGCTGCTCGATCCGTGCCTGGTGTTTTTCAATCACCGAATCGACAATGGAACACACCTGACGCTCAATACCTACTTTGCCCAGTACGCTGTTATTCGCAAGGTCATTGAAATCGGTGAAGCCTTTGGGATTAGCCGCCTGCTCGCCGGGTGCGAAGATGGGTAGTAAGACTTTGCCGCCAACTGCCTTAGCGGCTTCCTCAGCCTTGCTGCGGCCTGGATTGACGCCCTGGGTAGCTTCCAGGTGGTCATCGTCGTCACCGGCAATGACAACCGGTTTGTCCGGAAACTTTTCAATGCAACGCTTTGGCAACGAGCGGCAGATTGCCCGAGTATTTCTGGGATTCAAAATCACCAAAATTTTGTCTGAAGGCTCTATTTTTCCCCTTGTGCTTTAGTCCACTAAAAAGTATGGCCGGGGTTAGTATTAGTCATCCCCGCTACTTCGGCAGGGCATTTAGAAGGTGTTACTAATGAGTGCTCAAATTAAGGCGATGCCACAAATTGCAGTCCAATCTATCTCCGAAAAAGTTGATCGTTTTGTTGATCTAACAAATCAGCTCTCATTTGTTGAGGCTTTAATTAAAGAACGGGATAGTCTTCGGAAACAACTTGCTGAACATGCCGACACTATCGGAAGCGATGCTGTGAAACTTACCGGCAATACCACTTATGTAAGCTTTACCAAAGCGCCATTGATGAGGAGTATTGAAAACATTGGGGGCTTTCTTGAGGCGGTAGGCTTAGACAGCTTTCTAACTGCAGTGAAAATAAGCACCACAGTTGCCGATAAGTTACTTAATGAAACCCAAAAAACCGCATTGTTTGAGGTGACCACTGGAGCAAGGCGCGTGAAAGATACTGGGGAAATTATGCAGGCAGTTAAGCCCAGACAAGGCGCTCAACTGTTTGAATTCCTATCAGGATTAAGCAATCCTGATAGGTAAACAAAGCCCTCTTTTAAGGCCGATTAACAGGCTTGCTGGCCTGTTAAGCTTTAACCAATGCATTGCTGTGCGTTGGCTGGTTACATCGATTGCTGTCGATGTGCGCTCTCTTAATCGTGGTTAGCGGCTAGTTATTGCGAGGTCTATTTTATAGACCCAATAAACCCAGTCAACACCTGCATTTGATAACTATCAAGTCAGAGTGAAATTTATGTGTAAGTTACAAGAGTTAATCAAACAACACCCTTATTCCAGAAATCACCACATTAGGCGAGGCAATCGGGTCAAGATGAAGGATCATGTCGGGCTTGTTGTTTCCGGGGTGGTCACCATGACGCCTCTTTCTGAGCATTGTACGGACTTAATCTCCCGCTTGGTTGCAAAGGGTGGTTTTCTGGGAATCTTGTCCGCTGATAGCGTCTACCAGACCATTGATGACTGTTTAGTTACAGTCTTGCCTTCAAAGTATGTTCAAGGAGTAGAGGCGGCATTAATGGAGGCAATGGCAAGAGAGAATGACGAACTCACCCAAACCATTCTAAATCTAACAAATAGGCGAGTTGTGGACCGGCTAAGTTGGGCGGTTGGTGTGCTGGGCAATGTTGGAATAGTGAAGAGTGGGAAGAAATTCCCACCCGGTACGATTACATTGCTGGCTAGGTTAATTGGTGCCGATATTTGCACCGTTAGCCGGGAGATGAAACGCTTAAAATAATTGGCATCGCTCTAGCTATTCAGCTAAGGGGTGAGTCCTCACCCCTTAGCAATCAGCTTTTAATTACTTCAATCCTAGTTTGTTTCGTACGATACACAACACGAGGTCAATCATGAATAAGATCAACCCGACCGCCACACAATACGAGGCCATGAATGAAGCCTACAGCTTTTTCAACAAGAGCCTGTTTGCTAATAAGTTGCCTGAATGTCTGATTACTTTACAACGCAAGGCCAGTACCTACGGATATTTTGCCGGTGGGCGTTTTGGCACTTCAGACGGTCTAACGATAACCGACGAAATCGCCCTAAACCCTTCGCATTTTAAGAACCGGACGGCATCTGAAGTGCTTTCAACGTTGGTGCATGAAATGGCTCATCTCTGGCAACATCACTTCGGAGAAACCAGCCGGGGCGGTTATCACAATAGAGAGTGGGCGGTTAAGATGCAAGAGATAGGCTTGATTCCATCGGATACAGGCCAGCCGTGCGGTAAATCAACAGGGCAGCGTATGAGTCACTACATTAAGGATGATGGAAATTTCTCAACACATTGCGCTTTGTTATTGAAAGAAGGTTTTGAATTGCCTTTTGTTGAGTTATGGGATGAAGCAAAAGCCAGTAAAAGCAAGGCGAAGAACAAAACCAAGTTTGTTTGTGACTGTTGTGGGGTGGCGGCTTGGGGTAAACCGGAATTAAAGGTTATTTGTGCTGTATGCGATGAGGTGATGTTAGCCCAGGGTTAGAGCTGCGCTTTAAAATTTGAAATAAGATTACTATATGCATGTTGCAGGCAGTTGCTTTCAGGCCATTGAAAGCCTTTGCTAATATAAACTCCACAACTAAAGGCATATAGTCAGCGGTCAATTAACTAGGACAGTATATTTATGAATGACAAGTTAAAACCTTGCCCGTCTTGCGGTAATGAAATAGCTGAAGATGCTTGGTCTTGCCCTAAGTGTGGCGGTGTTGGCCCAGGTCAAGAAGAAACCACGAGCTTTATTGGCTGGTGCCTCTTTGGAATAGGGATGTTTCTTCTAATTGACGTAAGCGTTCATGATGGGGTGTCCTCTATACCTATAGTTAATTCTATTTTGATGCAGTTTCCACATAGGTAATTGATGCAAAACATGAAGAAAATATATTTAATTACTGGGTTTGTGGCAATTGTTGTGATGATTCTTGCTTTTGCGCCTGAAGATAGAATTCTATTAGTTAAAACTAAATATAACCGCATTCTTCGAGATCCCGGGCAACTTTGCTTTGATTACCACGCCATTACATTGAAAGATCCTAAAACAGCGGAGATGTTAAGGATAAATAAAACAATTAACTATATTTCGGTAACATATAGAGCTAAAAACGGCTTCGGAGCTTTCGGTACTGATGAATTTAGGTGTCAAATTGCCAATGGAAAATTTGCAGAGTTCAACGGATCTTCCGAAAGCATTATCGCTCGACTTAGTGCAGATATTGCATTTATAAGGGCATTTATAAAACAGTATCCAATATTCTAATTATTGGGGTCTAAATGCTGGAATGTTTTTAGTGAATTGATAGGCGCATAGGCTTATTAGTTCAACTGCAGACCCCGTTTTAATACTGTTAACGCTGGAAAAAATTAAGGCCAGACAAATTCTGACCCTTTATTATGTGAACATTTCAGTTGCTAATTAAAATTTATTTCCAATTAAACTGTTAGTCATCGGTCAATTAACCTTACCTACAATAAATCAACACCAACTTTTTAAAACTATCCTACTTAGCTTTCCTGTCGGTGCCTATGCTTTTTATAGGCTGTTTCCCAGTCAATGAAGAAATGTTGCGAAAGGTCAGCATAGAGCCACCATAATAATGAGGGACTTTTAGAACTCAAAACGGGGCAACGCTTGCCGACAAATCTTGAGTGAATCAAAAATAAAAAGCAATAGTAAGACAGAGACAAAAAATAGTTACAGACTAGAGCAACAAAAACAAAATGCAGTAACTTTTGCAGTAACCAGTTATTTTCTTGCTAATTACTATTTTAATATCAATATGTTGCAGATCAATTCAAGACCGCCCGTCGTACCATATAGGGGTTTTAAGAAACCCAAAGAAGTACAGAAACCCGCAAGTTACCTAGCTTAGCGGGTTTTTTATTGTTCAATGATATGCAATGAAATACAGGAGGACATAGCGAAAATCGTGCCTTTTATTGCGTCCTTTTATATAAAAGGGCACTACATATCAATAAGAAACGCTGTTTACAGAGCATCTGAGAAGCTAAAATCAATTAATTATCAAGCTGGCGACATGATGATGACTGCTATTGCAGTAGTAGCCATATTGATGAAGATCTTATAACCTGTGCTCAGCAAAGCGCTGACTCTACTTTCTTTGTAATCGGCAGCTTAAACAACAAAACATCATCTTTATATTAATATGCCCGACACAAAAACCTATCTCAATGTCCTTTATGCCCAAAAAGATGAAGCCAAAGCGCTTGGCGCTAGATGGGATGCAACAAGTAAGAAATGGTATGTCCCTGCTGATAAAGACATTACGCTGTTTGCAAAGTGGCACGCTGACGCCGCTGTAGCCGTTGCGCCCTCGACAATTCCCAGCAAATCAAAATCACTGGCCGCCAATAAAACCACTGCAAGCAAGATTGTGACATCCGGGGTAATAACTTATGCTGCTGATAAAAACTTTGTAGCTTATAATGGAGATGAGGCACCTTGGAATTAATACGGCTTTGTCGCGCCATAAATCGGCATTGCACCAGATGAGCAAATTAACCTACTTGTCAGGCTATTCGCCTACAGTAACAGACCAAGTTAATCGACATATTAGTAACGATACTTTGGGAGAATTACTGTTAAAAAAATACCCTGCGCCGCATAACGTCAAAACCAATAAAGCGCTCTACAGCTATGTGATGGACTTGAAGAATCAGTTTCTTCGGCAATCCAGCCCTCTGAGTAAAATCATTTACGACGATAAAATTGACGTGATCCATCACGCACTGGGGCTGCACTCATTTGTGTCCAGATTGCAAGGCGGCAACTTAAAGGCAAAAAATGAAATTCGTATCGGCACGGTTTTTAAAAATGCACCGATTGAATTTTTAACCATGATCGCCGTGCATGAACTGGCGCATATAAGAGAAAAGGAGCACAACAAGGCGTTCTACAAATTGTGCTTATACATGGAACCTGACTACCACCAGTTGGAGTTTGACATGCGACTTTACCTGACTTATCTCGAGGTGTTTGGGCAACTTTATTGATTCTAGCCTTAGATAGAGCTATAGCGTTAACTAAGCAGAGCTATCGATCATTTTTGAAAGCCACTTGCAACACCAAAGCCATCGCGGGCACGGCCCGCTCCTACAAATTTAGCATCAATTTACTATTTTATCGTCCCCACGCTCTGGAGTGGGGACGATAAAATTCTTACATCTGCCTTAAATCCTTAACCACCCGCACAACTTCAATATCATCGGGCACTGCAGATGTTGTAAATCCTAGTTTTTTGGTTAACGCTAACATCGGGCTGTTGACAGCTAATACTTCACCTTCAAAAAATGACACACCCTTAGATTTGGCAGATTGCATCAGTGCTTTCATGATACGGGTACCGATGCCCATGCGTTGACAACCGTCGGACACTACTAAGGCAAATTCCACCGATTGGCCATCCGGGTTCATCAGATAGCGGCCTACGCCTAATTCTTTGGGCAGGCTGCCTCGATTATCATCAGCAACAGCCACAAACGCCATTTCCCGGTCGTAATCGATTTGGGTAAAGCGCACCACCATTTCCGGGGTGAGTTCCTGTAAGGCCTGCATAAACCGGAAATACTTGGTGTGTTCCGATAAACGATGGACAAAATCCTTTTCCATCACCGCATCTTCAGGGCGAATCGGCCGGATGGTGATGTAAATGCCATTGGCAGTGAGGTAACGCTCGGTTAATTCATGCGGATACGGATGAATCGCCATGTGCTGATAAGGCATTAATTGATGCGTGCTCTGCGCCTTAATACGCGCATCGACAGCCATAGCGCCGTGGTCGTCTACTATCAACGGATTGATGTCTAGCTCTAAAATTTCCGGCAATTCGCTGACTAGTGTGGATACATTCAATAACACTTCAATCAACGCAGATATTTTGGCGGCAGGCATTTGACGGAATGCTTTTAGATACCTGGCCGCTTTGGTTTTGCTGATCAATTGCTCGATCATATAGGCATTGAGCGGCGGCAGCGCGACTGCATTATCTTTCAGAATTTCCACCAAGGTGCCGCCCAATCCAAAGCTAATGGCCGGTCCAAACACTGGATCTCTAACCACACCGATAATCAGTTCGCGACCGTTTGAGGAGCGAAACATCGGCTCTACCGTCATGGCGATTTCATTCACTTCCGGATGTGCTTGTTTAAGCGCCATTTCCATCTCAGTAAATTGGCTGGACACATCCTGCACACTACCAATATTGAGCTTAACGCCACCAATATCAGACTTATGACTAAATTCAGCCATATCGACTTTGAGTACCACTGGAAAACCTAAGGTTCTGGCCGCCAGCATAGCTTCTTTGGCATTGTGTACTTTAATAGTTGGGGTAACCGGAATATTAAACGCCGTTAAAACCGCTTTGGCTTCTTGTGCCGTTAAGCCTTGGCGACCTTCGGCCAATACTTGCTCAATGATCAAACGAGCCCCATCAATATCCGGCTTGAGTGGCTCATTGCCGAGTAACGGAATTTGCTTGAGTAATACTTGGTTTTGGTTGTACTGGGTTAAAAATGAAAAGGCATCGACCGCCATTTCCGGGGTGGAAAAATGCGCCACGCGGCTGTCAGCAAACAGTTGGCGACCTTCTTGTACTTTCGCACCGCCGGTCCAGGAAGCCAGCACCGGTTTCTTACTGATTTGAGCCGCTTCAATAATGCAGTGCGCAACCTGGGTCGGATCGGTCATCGCTTGAGGTGTCAAAATAACCAACACGCCATCAATATTGTCATCAGCCAGACAAATGTTTAGGGCTTTTTGATAACGATCAGGGGTAGCGTCGCCCAAAATATCAACCGGGTTGGCGTGCGACCAATGCGTCGGCAACACTTCATTTAATAAGTCCAGGCTGTTAGGGCTGAGCTCGGCAAGTTGAATGCCAACATCTTCAGCCCGGTCAGTGCTCATCACACCCGGCCCGCCCGCATTGGTAATAATGGCCAGCCGATCGCCGGTGACTGCGTAATTGTTAGCAAGCACGCGCGCAGCGGAAAATAATTCGTTAATGCTGTAAACGCGTACGACCCCTGCCCTTTCGATGGCGGCATCAAAGACATGATCACCGCCGACCATGGCCCCAGTATGCGACATCGCCGCCAGGCTACCTGCCGCATGTCGGCCGGATTTAATCAAAATGACCGGTTTTAAGCGCGCCGCGGCTTTAAGCCCGCTTAAAAAGCGCCGCGCATCACGAATACCTTCGACATACATCAAAATACCGGTCGTTTTGCTGTCGGTCGCCAGATAATCCAGCACTTCGCCAAAATCAATATCAGCGGCACCACCCATAGAAACTACGGTAGAAAAGCCAATATCCTGAGCTTTCGCCCAATCTAAAATGGCTGTGCAAATCGCACCGGATTGCGAGAGCAAGGCCAAATGCCCATCCTTAACCGTGCCATCACCAAAGGTCGCGTTAAGTTTGCCGCTGGGGCGAATAATACCCAAACAATTCGGCCCGACAATACGAATCCCGAAATGACTGGCAACTTGTAAAACTTCTTGCTGCAAACCGGCACCGTTAGTGCCCAATTCTGCAA
>Ga0208751_100099_pt1 | contig 31274 bp, 27 predicted proteins | sample LakWasMet22_HOW5_2_FD_183868 | JGI IMG/M metagenome (GOLD analysis project Ga0208751, IMG submission 183868) | Freshwater sediment methanotrophic microbial communities from Lake Washington under simulated oxygen tension - Sediment Metagenome... | ecosystem: Environmental > Aquatic > Freshwater >... | reverse complement strand
TAGAAACAACAAAGCATTAAAAAATAAGTGCGTTTTAACCCGTATTAACGCTTGACATAGCCTTTGTTGGCTTGATATAAAGTTGATACGGGTGGTTTGTTACCCAGACTGTCTGCCGAAGTTTTTTATTTAATAAACCTTGAGAGGGGATTACACGTGAATAAATCAGAACTAATTGACGAGATTGCTAGTGCCGCAGGTATTTCAAAAGCTGCTGCTGGTCGTGCGCTAGATGCAACAACTGCTGCAATAACAAAAGCAATTAAAAAAGGTGATCTAGTAACATTGATTGGCTTTGGTACGTTTTATGTAGGTAAACGTGAGGCTCGTAACGGCCGTAATCCACGCACAGGCGAAACAATTAAAATTCAAGCAGCAAATTCTCCTAAATTTAGGGCTGGTAAAGCGCTTAAAGATGCTGTAAACTAGCGTTTTCGTTGGTGATGCAGGGTGCTTAGCTCAGTTGGTAGAGCGTCGCCCTTACAAGGCGAATGTCAGCGGTTCGACCCCGTTAGCACCCACCAAAAACCAACGATAATGTGACTAAGCCGTTTCTAATTTTATAAATTCAGAGTGCTGGTAGTTTAAGCGCTCTTTATTTTGTAAAAAATTTGCAGTAGTTAATAACTGCAATTACTAGAAGCGCAAATTTTTAAGTATGTTATTTAATAATATACTGAAGTTATGGAGTGGTAGTTCAGTTGGTTAGAATACCGGCCTGTCACGCCGGGGGTCGCGGGTTCGAGTCCCGTCCACTCCGCCAAATAAAAAAGCGAGCCTTATGGCTCGCTTTTTTATTTCTATCTATCCTAATGCTTTTCACCCGACGTTAAATCTCATCATTTCTCACTTGAACTTGTAGCCTTAATCTTCTGTCATCACTCACTCTAATCATGTTTCAAGTATAACTTGTGATATATTAATGACCCTTGGCTTGTGGTTGATTTCGATTGTAAGCTTTTACATTTTTAATGATTTTTCAGCATATTTTAAGAAGAGAACTTTATGTTAGATGGTATCCGTTCTGTAGCTAAAGGCTGGGTTGGGAAAGCTATATTGGCTTTCATTACAGTTCCTTTTGCTTTATTTGGGATTGACTCTTATTTGAGTCAGGCCGGTAATAATGCGGCAATTGCAAAAGTTGATGGTAGCGAAATCTCTGTGCAAGCATACTCAAATGCAATGCAGAATTTACGTAATCGGATGCAAACTGAAGGAAAAGCAGACCAGGCACAATTAGACAGCCCAGAAGTGAAAGCAATGGTGTTGGATCAATTGATTAATGAGCAATTGCTAGAGAAAGAAATACAGCACGCAAATTATAAAATTAGCGATGCACAATTAGCGACTTATATTACTGCGATGCCATCTTTCCAAAAAGACGGTAAGTTCTCACAAGAGCAGTATGATGAATTGTTGCAGCAAAACAGATATACCCCGAAAAAATTTGAAGCCGAGATTCGCGCTACTTTATTAGCACAGCAAGCACAGGATGGCATTGCTAAGCTTGGTTTTATCTCCACAGCGCGTGCTGACAAGACCTTAAAGCTTTTAAATCAAAAGCGTTTGGTGACAGTGTCTGAGCTTAAAACTAAAGATTATCTAGACCAAGTTAAGGTATCTCCTGAAGAGGTGAAAGCTTACTACGATAAACATAAAGATAAACTGCGTGATCCTGAGCAGGTGAAAATTGAATTCTTATTATTATCAGCAAGTAGTTTAGTGCCTGGTATTAAAATAGATGATGCTGATGTAAAGCGTTATTACGATGAGAATGCAGCTAAATTTAAAGGTGATGAGCAAAGACGCGCTAGCCATATCTTGATTGGTTTTGGTGTGAATGCAACGCCTGAGCAAAAGCAAGAGGCTAAAGATAAGGCACAGGCTTTGTTAGCAACTATCAAAAAGAACCCAAAATCTTTTGAAGAGCTGGCAATTAAAAACTCACAAGACCCTGGCTCTGCAACTAAAGGTGGTGATTTAGGCAGCTTTGGTCGTGGTGCAATGGTGAAGCCATTTGAAGAAGCAGCGTTCAAAATGAAGGTAGGCGAAGTTAGCGATTTAGTGGAATCTGAGTTTGGTTATCACATCATTAAAGTGACAGAAATTACTGGCCAAGGCTCTGATTTTGAATCATTGAAAGCGCAAATTAAAGGCGACTTGATTTTCCAAAAGGCTCAGGCTGAATTTGTTGAAAAAGCTGAAAGCTTTAGCAATGCGGTTTACGAGCAATCTGAAAGCTTGGCACCTGTTGCCAAAATGTTTGGTGGCCAGTTGCAACTTTCTGGTTGGACTTCACGCGAAGAAGCGACTAAGTTCTTCAAGAACGATAAAATCGTTAGCCTGATTTTCTCACCAGAGGCTATCAAAGAGCACCGTAATACAGAGGCTGTTGAGATTTCACCTAACAATCTGGTTTCAGCACGTGTGCTTGAGTACAAGCCAGCAGCAACAAAATCGTTTGATGCTGTAAAAGCGGGTATTGAAGATTTGCTTAAACTGGAAGCTGCTTCAAAATTAGCGATTGCTAAAGGTGAAGAAGCCTTGAAAACCTTACGTGCTGGCGGTGCAGTGGCTAATTTAGACTGGATCCCTGAAGTGAAGGTAGATCGTAAAAATGCACAGGGCTTGACGCAGCTTGCGATGACGCAAGTGTTTAAAACTGATGTAAGCAAGTTACCAGCTTACTCTGGTTTAGCAGATAGCAAGCTTGGGTATTTGATTGTAAAAATCGTTGAAGTAGATACTGCTAGTGTTGCTGATGCAGAGTCAGTAAAAACGGCTAAAGGTGAACTTAGCCAAGTGTTATCAGATGAATACTTGTCAGCGTATAAACAATCACTACGTGAAAAAGTAAAAGTGACTGTTAACCAACGTTTGTTGTTAGAAAATACTAGCCACTAAGATTACGGATGGCCTCGGTATGAGGCCTCCCTATTAATAGTAGGTAATAAAAAAGGCACCTAAGGTGCCTTTTTTATTGAGCGCTAATTGCTTAGCATTAATCAATGCTACCTGCAGCAGTGATATTCATACCACCGTCTACATAAGTGATTTCGCCTGTAATACCAGAAGCTAGGTCGCTACATAAGAAAGCAGAAGCGTTACCAACTTCTTCGATGGTGACGTTTCTGCGCAATGCCGCGTGCTTCTCGTTAAAGCCAATCATTTTGTCAAAGTCTGCAATACCTGACGCTGCAAGCGTTTTAATCGGGCCTGCAGACACTGCATTCACGCGGATGCCACGTGGGCCTAAGCTTTGTGCTAAATAGCGTACATTCGCTTCTAAACTGGCTTTAGCTAAGCCCATTACGTTGTAGTTTGGCATTGTGCGTTCTGCACCTAGATAGCTCAGTGTTAATAGGCTGCCTTTACGGCCTTCCATCATCGGGTAAGCAGCCTTGGCTAGCGCTGAGAAGCTATATGAGCTGATGTCGTGCGCAATGCGGAAGTATTCGCGATCAACTGCCTCAAGGTAGTCACCAGCAAGTGCGACTTTAGGTACAAAGGCAACAGAGTGCACTAGTGAGTCTAAACCGTCCCAGTGTTTCGCTAGAGCAGGGAATAGTGCGTCGATTTGTGCGTCTTCTGCAACATCACATGGCAATACAATTTTCGAGTCAAAATCTGCGGCTAAGTCTGCAACGCGCTTTTCATGTTTGTCAATTTGATAAGTGAATGCGAGTTCAGCGCCTTCTCTTTTCATTGCGGCAGCAATACCGTAAGCGATTGAGCGGTTACTTAATAAGCCCGCGATGAGTACTTTTTTACCAGCTAAGAATCCCATAGTTATTTCCTATTTACTTGTCATTAGAGGAAGGGGTGGTTTAGCGTCTGCTAAACTCGATAGATGCGTGATAGCTTAGATTATATTTATATATGGAACTAACGATTGCTTCCACTTCGTGGGTCTAGTGCATCACGCAAACCCTCACCGAGCAGATTATAACCTAACACGGTAATTAAAATCGCTAATCCTGGAAACAACGATAGCCACCAGGCAAACTGAATGTATTCTTTTCCATCAGTAAGAATGTTACCCCATGAGGCCTGCGGTGCCTGTACGCCTAAGCCTAAAAAGCTTAGCCCTGACTCCATGAGCACGGCGCCTGCCACCCCTAAGACTGCGCTGACGATGATAGGGGTCAGGCTGTTGGGCAGTAAGTGGGTGAAGATGAGTCTGGCATTTTTGGCGCCTAGGGTGCGTGAAGCCATCACGAACTCGCGTTCATTTAAACTTAAAAACTCCGCACGCACCAGCCTTGTAACACCCATCCATGAAGTGAGGCCGATCACGATCATGATGTTAATGATAGAAGGCGTTAAAAACGCAATCACGGCCAGTATCAGGAAAAAGCTAGGGATAGATAGCATGACGTCAACGATCCGCATGATAAATGTATCGACCCAGCCGCGATAGAAGCCTGCGAGCGCGCCTAGTAATATGCCGATAGCGGTGGATATACCAACAGCTACTAGACCAACCAATAGCGATATGCGGCCGCCGTATAGCATGCGGCTTAGTACGTCACGTCCTAACCCGTCGGTGCCCATCCAGTGTTGCATGGATGGATCTAATAAAATGGCTTTTACATCAATGTAGTTAGGGTCGTAGGGCGCAATTACAGGGGCGAGCATCGATAGTACGAACACACACATAATAATGATGAAACCCGCTAACGAAAGTGGGTTCGATAAGGCTTTTTTAATCAGGCTGGTCTGCATATTCATGGGTACTATGCCTTTGCTACGCCACGACGTACGCGTGGATCTGCCCATGCGTATGCCACATCGGCAAGCAGGTTGCCAATAAGGGTGAGTGCCGAGCCTATCGTGAGTATGCCCATAACCACTGGGAAGTCACGCATCAGCACTGCGTCGTAAAACAGTTTTCCCATACCGGGGATGGCGAAAATGGTTTCCGCAATCACTGAGCCGCCAATGAGGCCAGGAATGGATAAACCTATAATGGTAATGAGCGGTAGTAACGCGTTACGCAATGCGTGCGTATACACTACTTTACGTTCGCCTAAGCCTTTGGCGCGCGCGGTGGTGATGTAGTCTTGCTGCAGCACATCCAGCATGCCGTTTTTCACAAATAAGGTGATGCCCGCAAGCCCTGTGATTGATGGAATAACCACAGGTAGCCATAAGTGGCTGAAGGAGTCTTTAATTTTATGCCAGGTATCCAATGAGTCATAGTTCAGGCTGTGCAGGCCGGAGATTGGAAACCAGTTGTGTACCACGCCCAGCCAGTACATGAGCAGTAGGGATAGCCAGAAGCTAGGGATGGAAAAGCCGATGAAGTTAAACAGGGTAATTGACCTGTCTTGCCAGCCCTGATATTTACGTGCGGCAATAATGCCCAGCGGTATTGCCAGAGCTAGGGTGATGACTAGCCCAAGTAGATTAATCATGAGGGTGATGGGCAGGGCCTGTTGAATCATGCCTTCAGTCACGTTGCCATCAGCATCTACGGTTTGCCAAAACACCGGTTTTTGGTGTGATGCAAACGAGTTGCCAAAGTCTAAGGTCGCCATACGCTTTAGCCATAAACCATACTGCACGATAACAGGTTTATCTAAATGGTACATTTCACGTAATTTTTGCCTAGACTCTTCGCTCGCTTTAGGGTTGAAGGCGGCTTCATTGTTGGTAATGTCACCAGGTGCGAGATGCATAATGAAAAATGAGATCAGGCTGATGCCTATAAGCATCGGTATCATCCACAACACACGTTTGACTAGGTATTTAAGCATAATAGTTATTGAGTGCTAATTTCATTTCTTCTTAAGGCTTGTGGAATATACCAATCTTGCGAGTTATGGCCGATGCCAGCAGGTGGTGCTGGGTTATCAATACCTTTGACGCGTTTGTGTATCGCGGTTAAGCCATAGCCCGCAGAAAGGTAGATGATAGGGCTGTCTTCAAGCAATATTTCCGCAAATTTGTGATAAATCACCATGCGCTTGTCTGGGTTGAGTTCTAATCGCCCTTGTTCTAGCAGCGCGTCAATTTTAGGGTTGTTGTAACCTATAAAGTTGAATTGGCCGGGTGCTTGCTGGCTGGAGTGCCAAATATTGTATTGGTCAGGATCTAAACCTAAACCCCAGCCCAATACGACCACATCAAAATCACCAGTTTTAATGAAGCGGCTGATAAAGCTTGCCCACTCTATGGCGCGGATTTTAACGTCTATGCCAACTTCTTTGAGCCTGCGCTGAATCAATACGGCTGATTTTTCGCGCTCTTTATTTTGGTTGGTAATGATTTCAAAGCTAAATGGTTTGCCATTACGTTCCAATATACCGTCGCCGTTGCTGTCGGTAAAGCCTGCCTCTTTCAGCAGGGCGCGTGCTTTAGCTGGGTCGTAAGGGTAGGGCTGCAGGGCAGGGTTGCTCCAGCGTGTACCCGGCTTGTATGGCGAGGCAATGTTAATGCCTAGCCCTAAGTAAACGCCGTCAATAATTTCCTGCTTGTCGATGGCGTAGTTAATGGCGCGCCGTACACGCAAGTCATCAAACGGCTTGTGTTTAAGGTTAAAGCCCATATAGGTGTAACTGTTGCCGAGTTCTTTATATAGCGCGAGTTTTTTGAGCAATTCAGGGCGGGCAGGGATGATGCGCGAGTATTTAATTGGGTCTAAACCCATGAGGTCAATGTTGTCTGCCATTAACTCTAAAAACTGTGCGGAATTGTCAGGAATAATCCGTGTCACTAGATTATCTATTTGGGCTGGCCCAAGTACTGAGTTGGCATTTCTGGAGAGCATCAGGTGCTCGCCATGCTTCCAATTGTCTAGTTTGTAATAGTTGCTGCCTACTGGCTTGCGCGCAAATGCAGTGGTGTGCAGGTCTTTGCCCTCAAGCAGGTGTTTGGGCAGTATTTGCAGACCGGCCCAGCTATCTAAGGCTGGCGCATAGGCTTGCTCGTAAGTGACGCGAAACGTCTGCTGGTCGGGGGTTTCTGCCTTTTTTACCAGTAAAAAATCTGAGGCGTAGGGGCTGGCGTTCTTTTCATTAGTCACTGCTTGCCATGTAAACAGTACGTCTGCACTGGTGAGTGGCTGGTTGTCTGCCCATTTTAGATTGGGCTTCAGCGTGAAAGTGATTGTTTTCTGGTCAGGGGATATTTGCCAGTTTGCAGTCAAATCACCTTCTAGCTCAAGGTTCTTGTCGTACTTCAGTAAGCTATTAAAGATATTACTGCTGATTGCAGATGACGCTGATTCCCCTGCAATCATAGAGATTAGGCCACTAGGCTCACCGGTCATTGCATTAATTAATGTACCGCCAGAGACTTTAGGTGAGTTGACGTTGTAATCAATTTGGTTTTGTTGGTCAGCTGGCGCGCCGCACCCTGCAATAAGTAAGGTGAGTGACAGGCAGATTGTGCGGTGTAGACTTAATAATGGCGGCATTGGCAGTATTTATCTATTAAACGTTATGCTGTTATTGAATGATCAGCTTAGCACCAGGGGTAATATGGCTAGATGATTTTTTGTTCCAACGTTTAAGGTCTGCCACTGCAACATCGAATTTATCAGCAATGCTGTGTAATGTGTCGCCACGTTTAACGATATAGGTTTGTTTCTTTTCTACAGGCGGCTTACTTTTGCTTGCAGATTTTTTAGCGCCAACCGTGTCTTTGGTGCTAGAAACATCAATGCTCAACACTTGCCCGGTTTTTAATTTGCCATTACGTAGTGCGTTAGCTGCCAATATTTGTTTAACGCTTACGCCGTAATACTTGGCAATAGACTGCATCACTTCACCTTTTTTCACCTTGTGCGTGATGGTTTGTTTTTGTGGTGCAGCTTCTTTTTCTACTTCTGGTTCTTCAATCACTGCCAGTGGCGCATCGTCATTGCCATCAGCCTTAGGCACCAATATAGTGGTGCTTTTCTTCATTTTAGCTTGTGCGGATAAGTCATTGACGTCTCTAAGCTGGGCCAGATTCATCCCAAACTTGTTGGCGATTTTATCCATGCTTTCGCCACGTTTTGCCTGGTAAGTTTGCCAGTTCACTAAAGGTTTTTCGTAGTTGGCCAGATTGGTTCTAAAGGTTTGTGCTGCCATAATCGGCAATAGTAACTCTAGGTTCTCACGGTCACTATTAATCAGTGGGCGGTCATAGCTTGGGTTGAGCGCAAGAAACTCCTCATGGTTAATTTCTGCAAGTTTGGCGACCAAATGGGTGTCGATACGCGCAGGTGCGCTTACTTTAGCAAAGTAGGGGGTGTTAGCAATTGTTGGTATTTTTAGCCCGTAATTGCTCGGGTCTGTCATCAGGTTCTTAACGGCCTGTAGCTTAGGCACATAGTTCTTGGTTTCATCTGATAGATTCAGGCTTTCATAGTCTGTAGGCAAGCCAAGTTTACGGTTGCGCTCGATGGCTCGCCCCACGGTGCCTTCACCAGCATTGTAGGCGGCGAGTGCTAAATCCCAGGCGCCAAACATGGCGTGTAGTTTTTGCAGATAAGTAAGCGCTGCATCGGTCGCCATGGTGATGTTGCGTCGGTTATCCACCCACCAGTTTTGCTTTAAGCCAAAATGCTTGCCGGTAGACGGAATGAATTGCCAGATGCCGGATGCACTGCTTTTTGAATAAGCTTTAGGGTTGTATGCACTCTCAATCATCGGCAACAGTGCGATTTCTGTAGGCATGCCACGTCTTTCAACTTCTTCAACGATATGAAATAAATAGCGTTGGCTACGCTCGACCATGCGCTGTACGTAGTCTGGGCGTGAGCTGTACCATTCTTCATGTTTGGTGGTGAGTGCAGAGGTTGAGTCCGGCATGGCATAGCCATTTTTAATGCGTTGCCACAGGTCATCATGCTGTGGTGTAGATTGGTCTAATGTTGCGGTGTTAGCATCAGCGCTGGGGCTTGTTTTGTTATCTTTGATATTGATTTCAAAGCTATCGGCCAGACGCCCACCGCGTGAGGTTTTTGGGCTTTGCAGATCTTTACTGGTTTCGGGTTTGCTGCCCAAATCTCGCATGGCTGGCTTAAACGAGTCATCAGAGAAAATAATAATCTCATCACCAGCGACATTGGAAATAGTGTTTGATTCTGCATGCGAGGCAGTGCTGAACAACATGCACGTAACGGATAAGCTGATGAATAGCATGGAGTGTAGCGTGCGCACGAAACTAATAAGAGTTTGGATAGATCGACCAATGCGTAAGAAAAATTGAGTACCCATAAAAACGCTCTTGTTCATCATAATGCAACATAGTAACGAACGTGAGCTCGTAAAGTCAAGTTAAAATCGCCGTAAATTACTTTATAAATATTGTGTATCTTCATGATTAATATGAGTTTCTAAGCGCTCTCATTGCGCTGAATGTTTGTAGGGGATTTGCTTCTTCAGTGTGTAAAGATGCTTGAATTTCAGGCATATGGCAGCGCAAAAAAGGGTTGGTTGCCTGCTCTAAAGCAAGGGTTGAGGGCAGGGTGGGCTGGCCTGCTGTCCGCAGTGCTTTTGCATCCTGCTGGCGCTTCACTAGCGTTGGATTACCGGGCTCTAAGGTGAGTGCAAAGTTAAGGTTGTGCAATGTGTATTCATGCGTGCAGTACACTTGCGTGCTAGCGGGCAGCGCTGCAAGTTTTTGCAGTGATGTCATCATTTGCGCTGGCGTCCCTTCAAACAGCCTGCCGCAGCCGGCACCAAACAAAGTGTCGCCGCAAAACAGCCATTGCTGTGCTTGATGCTCAATGTAATACGCGATATGGCCAAGCGTGTGCCCCGGTACATCAATCACTTTTGCACTGCTAATCCAATCCCCTAAATACAGTTGATCTGGTTCACTTCCTGGCTTGTGTGTAAATGCGTACTGCTCTAATTTTGGGGCAAAAACTTCTGCATCCGGATAGGCTCTTAGTAGTAAGTCCACCCCGCCGATATGGTCCTGATGGTGGTGGGTAATTAAGATGGTTTGTAAATCTAGATTAAGCTTTTTTAGGGTGTTAATGACAGGTACAGCATCTCCAGGGTCTACCACAATGGCCTTGCGCTGGTTATGAATAAGCCAAAGGTAATTATCGTTAAAAGCCGGAATGGGAATAATTTGTAATGGATGTTGTATATCGTCTATCATCTGTTTAAGTATATTACTTTACTAAACTTTAGTTTAGTTTGAATTTAGTTTGTTTTAATTCCATAAAGTGACATCAACGCTATGAGCCAGCAATTAAATACATCGGTACCGCTGCACCCAGAGCATCAATGGCTAAACTCTTCGCTTGGTCGTTACCTGCAACTTGAAGAGCAAGCGCTGTACGATCAGGCTGTGGTCGATTTATTTGGGTTTAATGCATTGCAAATCGGCTGTTTGCAAATGGATTTGCTGCGCAGTTCGCGTATCGCGCATCGATATAGCTCTACAGAGTATGCTAATGCGCCAGAGTTCCCGCATTTGTATTGTTGCGATGATTTTCTCCCTATCGCCGATGCGAGTTTAGACCTGTTAATCTTGCCGCATCGGCTTGAGTTCAGTGAGCGCCCCCATCAAACGCTGCGCGAAGCAGAGCGCGTGATGATGCCAGAGGGGCATCTGTTGATATCCGGTTTTAATCCACTGAGTTTATGGGGCATGGCGTTATTTTTGAGAAATTTACTGCACAGCAATGATGCCGCTGCGAAGACATTTCCGTGGAATGGCAGCTTTATTGGTTTGGGCCGCTTAAAAGACTGGTTGGCCTTGCTCGGGTTTGAGGTGGTTTCGGTACAAATGTGCTGTCACATTCCGCCGTTTGAGCAGGAGTCCTGGCATCGCCGTTTTGGCTTTATGGATAAACTAGGTGCAAAATGGCTATCGGCAATCGGCGGGGTATATTTTATCGTAGCCAAAAAACGCGTAGTAGGCATGACGCCACTGAAGCCGAGCTGGAAGGCTGTGCCAGTAAAACCTAGTTTGGTGGTGCGCCCCACACAGCGTAAGCCTAGCCAGCGCGGGCACGCTGAGTGATGTGGTGTAGCTTACGCGTTTGCAATCATTGCTTAACTGCAAGTTAGCTAAACCTGCATCAATGCTTTTCTGATTTCAGCCTCATCAATATCTTTACCAATAATCACAATGCGTGACATTGCATCTTCTTCATCCCAGCCCTCAAGCAGCGTAGGCGGGTAAGGGGTGAAGTGTACGGCATGAATTGCGAGCGGTGCGGGCTGGTCTTCTGCGTGAATAATGCCTTTTAGGCGTAATAGTTTTGCGCCATGCGTTTGACACAATTTCAAAATCACAGGTTTTAGGTCGCGCCAGTTTAGAGGCTTGGGCATGGTGACGGTAAAACTGGTGATACCATCCTGATGTGGCTTTTGCGGCAAGGTGCCCTTAGGCGTACTGATTTTGCTTGGGGTGCGTAACCAGCGTTGCGGCGTTGCCGTTTTGCCTGATGGATCAAATAAACCTACATCAATGATGTGGTCTGGGTTGATTTCGCCATGCTGAATCAAATGCTGATTGGCGCCCGGGTTAATTTCTGCAAGTTTTTCCTGTAGTGCCTGTATCTCGCTTGGTGCTGCGATATCGGTTTTAGTCAGTAACAGAACATCGGCTACTGCGGCCTGCTTTAGAGCTTCTGCATTGTTTTCTAATTGACTTAAACCATAAACGCTATCAATGGTTACTACAACTGCATCTAGCCTGAAAGTGGACTCGATCACCGGCTCATTCATCAAGTTGCCCAAAATCGGGCCAGGGTCAGCCATGCCGGTAGTTTCTATCACCAAGCGGTTAAATTGCGGGATTGCCTGTAACGCACGTTTGAAGAATAAATCGCGCATAGTGTCCGCTAGCTCGTTTTTTAAAGTGCAGCAAACGCAGCCCGAGTTTAATAGTACCGTGTTGTCTGCAATATGCTCACTATCTACCTGCGTGGCCAAAATATGATCTAAGCCAGTTTCGCCAAGTTCGTTGATGATGACGGCTGAATCGTGCATTTTAGGGTCACTTAGCAGCTTGTTGAGTAAAGTGGTTTTACCTGAGCCAAGAAAGCCTGTGAGTAGTGTAACGGGAATGCGTTTATCCATAAGTCTAGATTTGTCTTAATGTTAATTATTGGTTGAAGCTACTTAGATGTTAGCCAGATTGTGCGGCTGTATTGCAGTGCTGACACAAGCCTTTGATATTAATATCAATCGATTCAACATGGTACAGCTCCAATACTTGTTTTGGAAACTGCGGCTTTACTTCATGTATGCAGGTTACCTCGCCGCACGAGGTGCAGTGCAGGTGTGCATGCTGGTGTGCGTTCGGTAGTAGCTGCTTTTTGTCTGCATTGGCTTCACTGCGTGTGTACGTGTTGTGTGAAAACTGGAATTTCCATGCACGGTTTTCACCTGAAATTTTATGAATCAGGTGGTGTTCCGTTAGCCAATCTAACACGCGGTAGATGGTGACGCGGTCAAACTCTTTTTGGCTGGCCATTTGCTCTAAAATTTCAGAATGGCTCAGCGCGTTGCGCGTGCTGGTAAGCACCGTTAGTACGGCCAGCCGTGCTTTGGTTGAGCGCAGGCCCGCATCAGTAAAGATTTGTAGTGTGTTCATTGTGTAACTGTGGTGAATTAGTGGCGCATTATGAACTACAGGAGAGCATGGAACAACCCGCTTTATGCCTTGCCCAATCCGGGCGTTTTTGTTCAAATCTTTTCATGCCAGCTTGTTCTGTGTAGGGCGTGCGCAGCAATTTAAGCAACGCCTCTATCATGCTTGTGTCGCCTTGCTCGGCTAAATCAATCGCTTCTTGCGCTAGGTAGTTGCGCAATACATAGCGCGGGTTATGGCTTGCCATACGTGCCTGCCTTGCGGCTGTTGGTTCTGTACTTTGCAATATGCGCTGGGTATATTGCGCTAACCAATCGTTAAAGTCTGCTTCAAAGTTGGTATAGCCTTGCTCGGTGTAAAACGCGATTTTTAAATCCACGATATTGGGCACAGCTAAGTTGATATGCGGCAAGTGGTTGAAAAATAAGGTCATATCCACTTCGGCACGCGTCATCAGCTCAAAGCAGCGGTTAATTAGTTCACCGTCGGCATCTTGCCAATAATCCAGCCCAAACTTACCCACTAAAGCGTCTATCAAGCTTTGTGTATATACAGCCTCATACTGGTCTAGCGCATGATTTAAGCCAGCGGCATCTGGCAAAATAGTTGATAGTGCGTCGGCAAGGCGCTCTAAATTCCAGCGTCCAATATCATGCTGCCTGCCAAAGCAATAACGTCGGCCTTCTGCATCCGTTGTGTTTGGGGTCCAGCCCGGGTCAAAATTATCTACCCAGCCGTAAGGGCCGTAATCAATGGTGAGGCCGGTAATCGACATATTGTCTGTGTTCATCACACCATGCACAAAGCCTACGCGCATCCAGTGTGCAATCATGCGAGCTGTGCGTTCGCATATTTCTGTAAACCACGCTTCAATGAGTGCTGCAGAAGGCTCATCTTTAGACAAAACATGCGTTTGTTGTTTTAGCCAGTCGCTAAAGTCGCGGTCTATCGTAAAGCTAATCATTTGTTTTAAAAGCGCATGGTTGCCACGGCTGGCTAATAGCTCAAAATGCCCAAAGCGCGTAAACGATGGTGCTACACGGCACACAATCGCGCCTTGTTCCGTTTGTGGGTTGCCGTCATAAAACATATCACGTACCACTTGGTCGCCGGTCCTTACCAAGCTTAGCGCACGGGTAGTTGGCACGCCTAAGTAGTACATGGTTTCACTACATAAAAACTCACGCAATGAAGAGCGTAACACCGCACGGCCATCGGCACGGCGGGAGTAGGGTGTTTCACCAGCACCTTTGAGTTGCAACTCAAAGCGTTGGTTGTTGTGTAACAGCTCACCTAAATAGATAGCGCGGCCATCGCCTAATTGCCCGGCCCAATTGCCAAATTGATGCCCGCCATAACAAGTGGCGTAAGGTTGCATTCCCTCCAGTAGTTGGTTGCCACCTAGAGCGCTCACCATGGCTGGGTCGTGCATGTCAGCATCGGATAGCCCCAGCATCTGGGCTACATCGCTTGAATAAGCCATCAGCGATGGCGCTTTAACCGGCGTAGGCGTGACGCTAGACCAGAGTGCATCTTTTACTTGGCGTGTGTAGTTGGCGGTAACTGCATCACCCGGTAGTTCTCTGTAAAAGCGATTATCAAAATTTAGTGTTCTCATACCAGCATTTTAGATGGTTTGTCTTACTTAAAGTTACAATTTTTTGCAGTGAATCATAGGCTGGCTCATGTATCATTGCGGTTATATTGGAAATAGAAAAAACGGAATGAACGTATTTTACGAAGAAGACGGTAACTTTAAGGTTGCCAGCATCATGAGCGAGGCTGAAAGCTCGATGCAAGTTGAATCAATTAGCGGAAAACGTAGCAAAATCAAGGCGGCTAATGCGTTGCTGCGCTTTGAGGCGCCTTTGTCTGGCTTTTTAGAAACCGCACAAGCTGAGGCCGATAAACTCGAGCTTGATTTTCTGTGGGAATGTTGCGGTGAGGCCGAGTTTAACTTTGAAGAGTTTGCGCAGGAATATTACGGTAAAAAACCAACGCATTTAGAGGCCGCTGCTATTGCGGTTCGCCTGCACAGTGCGCCGGTTTATTTTAATCGCAAAGGTAAGGGGCGCTATAAGGCTGCACCTGCGGATATTTTAAAAGCAGCATTAGCTGGGCTTGAGAAGAAGCGTTTATTAGCAGAAAAAATGGCTGGCTACGTGGAGCAGCTAAAAGCGCTGACAATGCCAGAAGAGATAATGCAAAAGCGCGATATGCTGCTGTACGAGCCTGATAAAAACGCATTTGAATTTAAAGTGTTAGATACCGCTGCTGGTGCATTGCATTTAAGCCACCTAAAATTATTGCATGCATGTGGCGCGATTCCTTCGGTGCATGATTATCACTTGGGTGCTTTCTTGCGTGAGTATTTTGCAAAAGGCGAGGCATTTACTGATGAGCAATTATCAGCCTTGTCTACAGGGGTCAGCTTTGATTTACCGATGGCCGAAGCTGAGGCGTTTAGTATCGACGATAGCACCACAACTGAGATTGATGATGCTTTTTCTATGCGTCAACTTGATGATGGCGTAATGTGCGTAGGCATACATATTGCCGCGCCAGCATTGGGTATTGATGTAGATAGCCCTTTAGACCTTGCTGCGATGCACCGATTGTCCACGGTGTACATGCCTGGCCATAAAATCACCATGCTGCCAGAATCGGCTATTCGTCCGTTTAGCTTAGATGAAGGTCAGATTAAACCAGTACTGTCGATGTATTTGCACGTGAATCCTGACCTGACTATCGCACAGCGCCACAGTAAAGTGGAGTTGATTAAAGTTGCAGAAAACCTGCGGCATGATGCATTGGAGCCATATTTTAACGAAACCACACTGGCGGCAGATAGTGGCCACCCGTATTGGTCTAAGTTGTTGTTCTTATTTAACCTAGCAGAATCTTTAGAAAAAGCGCGCGGTAAATATGACCCAACAAAACCGCCGCAGGTAGATTACAACTTTTACGTGAATGACGGCAAAGTGAGCATAGTAGGGCGCCATCGTGGCTCGCCTATGGATAAGCTAGTGGCCGAGTTGATGATTGAAGCCAATAGCCAATGGGGAGCGCTATTAGCCAGCCACCAAGTGCCGGGGTTATACCGTGCGCAAATGGGCGGCAAAGTTTACATGACCACTAAAGCTGAGCCGCATCAGGGCTTAGGTGTTGCGCAGTATTCATGGAGTACATCGCCTTTACGCCGCGCGGTTGACCTGATCAACCAGCGGCAAATTATCAGTGTGGTACAAAATCAGCCACCGGTTTATCCGCAAAATAGTGATGCACTTACTACGCATATGCGTAACTTTGAGCTTACCTACAAAGCGTATAGCGAGTTTCAGATTCGTATGGAGCGCTATTGGTGCTTGCAGTATTTGATTCAAGAAGACATTCAAGAAGTACACGCCACGGTGTGGCGCGAAAACTTGGTGCGCTTGGATAATCTACCGTATATGACCAAAGTATATGGCCTGCCGGAGTTAAAAGTAGGTACGCGTGTGAGCTTGCAAGTGCAAGAGGTCGATACACTGATGATGGAGCTGCGGACTAAGTTCCTGCAAGTGTTAGAGAATGAAGCAGTCGTTACCGAAATACCTGCCGAGGATGAGGGAACTGAAGTGGAGGCAGCTTAAGTGTTTACTGCGGCAAAGAAAATGCTAAGAGGCTTTGCGCATGCGGCTTTAAGTGAAGCGGTTGATGTTAGTGAGTTGAATGGGGTGCGTGCGCTGCATTTAGGCTCTGCCACCGTACAAAGTGCCATGCGGATTAGAGAACCGTTTGAGCTAGAGCTCACTTATACGCGCGCCATTATGTGTTTTTTATTGTTTCACACTAACGTTAGGCACATGCTGACGATAGGCTTGGGTGGCGGCTCAGTTGCTAAGTATGTTTATGCGCACTGCCCGGAAATTAAGGGTACTGTCGTTGAAATTAACCCTAGAATCATCCAAGTGGCTAAAAATCAGTTCTTTGTGCCAGATGATGATGAAAAGTTTGAGGTAATCGAGGGTGATGGCTTAGTTTATTTAGCTGAGCACACAGAGGTGGCCGATGTTTTATTTATTGATGCTTTTGATAGCAATGGCATCCCCCCCAATTTTTGTAGCCAAGACTTTTTTGACCAATGCGCACAAACCTTAAAAGATGATGGCGTATTTGTGATTAACCTCTGGGGTAGTGATAAAAAGTTTGATGTGTATCTGGCTAGAATCGAGCAGAGCTTTAATCAGCGTGTGCTGATATTGCGCACTGGCAAGCCTGGCAATATTGCCGTATTTGGCTTTAAGCAAGGCATTGCAGATTTAAGGCTAAGTAGTCTGCGTGACCGCGCAAAATTATTAGAAAAGACACACAAAATTGAATTTATGCAGTTTGTAGAGAAACTGGCAGACAATAACAATAGTAGTAATAACCGAATATTTATGAAAAGCGATCGTTAATTTATGGCACTTGATAAAAATACCCCGCGTGACCAACGCAGTCCACGTGAACCGCAGGGTCAGCAAAATAGACCGGCACAGCCAAACAGGCAAGCACCTAATCGCTACTTTGCTACCTGTCCACGTGGTTTAGAGCAACTGCTGGCGGATGAGCTTAAACAAGTCAGCGCAAAAGTGGTGAATGTGACTGATGGCGGCGTGAGCTTTGATGGTGATTGGTCCGTGTGTTATGCGGCTAATTTGCACTCTCGTATTGCTACCCGCATTTTGTGGCAGGTTGGTCGTGGTAAATACCTGAATGAGGAAGACTTGTTCAACGCCGCCTACAAAATGAACTGGCCGCAATGGTTTGATGTAAAACATGACTTTATGGTTAAAGTAACAGGCGTTAAGTGCCCATTAAAGAGCTTGGAATTTGCAACACTGAAAATTAAAGACGCGGTTTGCGATAAGTTCAGGTTAGCAGTAGGTAGCCGTCCTTACATTGATACTAAAACACCAAGTGTACGTATCCATGCTTACCTCACTACAGATGAGTATCAATATTATGTTGATACCTCAGGCGCTGCCCTATACCAGCGCGGCAACCGCGGCGCGAGTATTGAAGCGCCATTACGCGAAAACTTAGCCGCAGGCATTTTGAAACTTACAGGCTGGCAAGCAGGCCAGCCATTGTTAGACCCAATGTGTGGTAGCGGTACATTCCTATTAGAAGCGGCCATGGTAGCACTCGATATGGCGCCTGGCATTAAACGTGAATTTGGATTTGAAAAACTTAAAACGTTTGAATCAGACACTTGGAAAAAGATTAAAAACCAAGCCTTGAGCAAAGTTAAAAAAGTCGGCTTCCAAAAAATATACGGTTCCGATATGGATTTGCGCGCAGTACGTGTGACTAAGCAAAATCTGGAAGCCGCTGGTTTGTTAGAGGCGGTGCAAGTGTCGCATGTTGATATGTTAAACGTGATTCCGCCCGCTGATCATGGCGTGTTAGTGGCTAACCCACCATACGGCGTGCGTATTGGTGAAGATGAAGAGCTCACTTTGCTTTACCCAAAAATGGGCGAAACGCTTAAACACAAATTTGCAGGCTGGAACACTTACTTCCTTACCAATGATTTACGCATGCCTAAGTTGATGCGCCTTTCACCAAGTAAAAAAACACCGCTGTTTAACGGCCCATTAGAGTGCCGTTTATTTGAAATTAAAATGGTGGCAGGCTCTAACCGAAAAGATAAACCAGAGGCATAAGGAAACCACATGGCAGACTCATTAGATGCACTAAGAGCCCGCGTCAATGCATTTGTCACCGAGCGTGATTGGGCACAGTTTCACTCACCTAAAAACCTTGCCATGGCCATGATAGTAGAGGCGGGCGAGGTGGTAGAGCATTTTCAGTGGATGACAGAAGACGAAAGCCGCAATTTAGACGCCGAGACTAAAGAGCAAGTTGGGCAAGAGTTATCTGACACCTTGGTTTATTTGTTACGGATTGCCGAAGTCTGCGGTGTGGATTTAATTGAAGCCGCCAATAAAAAAATAGACCTGAACGCACAAAAATACCCAGTAGAAAAATGCAAAGGCAGTAACGCTAAATACAGTGCGTATGAATAGCCAGCATATTGATTAGCACTATTGCTTTAGGAGCAAAAGATGAGCAATGCAATTCAATCTCCGGTAACCCAGCTACTTGAACAACAAGCGGTTGCTTTTGATGTCATCGAAATCCCATTAAGTGAAGATAAAAAGCCAATACGCAGCCTAGAAGAACTACTCAGTAGCAAAGGGTTAAACCCTAACGCTGTCGTGCGCAGTGTTGTGTTCAGGGGCGAATCTGGCCAGTTTGTATTACTGGCAGTGGCTGGCGGTGGTCGTGCAGATTGGAGCATACTACGCAAACACCTGAATGAGCGTAAGTTGCGCATGGCAGAATATGACGAAGTACCAGAAGCCACAGGCTATGTGGTGGGTGCTGTGCCGCCGATTGCACTGCCAGAAACTGTGCGTGTCTTGGTAGATAAAAGCGTGCGCAATTATGAGACAGTAGTTATCGGGAGTGGGGTGTTGGGCTATGCGCTTGCACTTAACACTCAGGCCTTATTGACCTTATTTGCAGGTGCAGATGAAGGCGATTTTGTTAAGGTTGAAGCTTAGGGTTAACTGGCGTCATTGGGTGCTTCACTTAATGGGCTAGCTTGCTGTTGCTGCTTAGCGTCCTCCGCGTAGGCCTGCCTTTCAAAGCAGTTATTCCAGTAACCATTGCGGCCATGACATACTTCCCACAAGCTAGACAAAGCATAGGCCGGCAAAAAGAATACTCCCCATCGCTCGTATTGCCTAACATGTACATGCTCGTGCGCTCGTAGTGCACTAAGCTCTTTGTGGCATGTACCTAAAATGACATGACCAACTGTTATCGCGCCAAAGCAGAGTGGACGAGGACGTGATGCAAAGAAATTGCCCACCCATCCGTCATGAAATTCAGCTACTCCATCCATAAAATGCACTCTGCCACCAAGAGCAATCATTATGAGTCCAAGCAATACGCCCAGCAATGTGTTGGGTGCAGCCCAGGTATATGCAATTAGCTTGGAAAGTGTTCTGAGATATGTGCTCATAAGGCTAATGTTTGAGTTGATGGCGTCGTTAGTCGCCCTGCTTGATGGAGCATATTAGCGAATAATTGCGATGATTAAAGAAAGCACAAAAAATCCCCATCCCAAATATCTAAAAACATTGGCAAATAACTTGTAGTTTGTTTCGTTGTTCCTTCTATCGTAGTGGTCCACGACAACTGACAGCATAACTAAACAGGCGCAAATAAATGCTGCATACATTACCCACGCGGGAACATCATGGAGATGGACACCTTTAGATCGTTTGCCAGGGATGTATAAGTCATTAACCCAGACACCATATGCACCATAAACTGCCAGTAAAATCGAAAAAGCAATATTTTGCATTCTTTCATTTGCGGGAATGTGGTTAGGGGTGTAATCGATATCTTTATGCATAACGTTTGAATTAAAGAGCGTTGTTAGGCGTTGCGCTTGAATGATGGGTTAGAGCTATTTGTGCTCATTGATAAATACCTAAATTTTCAGGTAGCTCAGGATAGCCCAACCTCTTGGCTTCAAGCTCAAATATGCTTTTTTCTTCTGCGGTAGCTGAATGAAGGGCTGCACAAATTGCCTCTAGCGCAGCAACATCGGAGTCTGGATTTGAGGACTGATTAGTCTCAATGTGCTGTATTGCATAGATTAGGGCTTCAGCTAACACTTTCATTTTTTTGTTATCTCTAACGTAATTGAATATTCGTGAAAAATGCTCAATAAAAAAGCCCAGTAGATTAATCTACTGGGCTTTTATCATTCAAATCTTGCTCAATTATAAAACAGCTAAAGCTGCTTCGTAGTTAGGCTCGTCTGCAATTTCAGCTACTAGTTCGCTGTGCAATACTTTATTGTGTTCATCTAGCACTACAACTGCACGTGCTGTTAAGCCAGCTAGGCTGCTGTCTGTAATGAATACACCGTAATCTGTTGCAAATTTAGCGGTATTGCGGAATGTAGATAGTGTTACTACATTTTCAATGCCTTCTGCGCCACAAAAGCGGCTTTGTGCGAAAGGTAAGTCTGCAGAGATGCATAACACTACTGTGTTAGCTACGCTGCTGGCTTTTTGGTTGAATGTGCGTACTGAAGTTGCGCAAGTCGGTGTGTCGATGCTTGGGAAAATGTTTAATACTTTGCGTTTGCCAGAGAATGCGTCGAGTGATTGCGTCACACGTTTTGCATCGGCTAGTTCAAAGTTTGGTGCTGTTTGGCCTACTTGTGGCAGATTGCCGCCTACGTTAACTGGGCCGCCTTTGAGGGTCACTGTTGCCATGCTTAATTCTCCTTTGTTATAAAGTGGCTAACTTTATCGTTTATAGTTAAACCAATCAACCATAAATTAATTGTGGGTTAGTAAAGGGCTTGTTAGCACTATAGCCCGTTTACACTCTGATTAATTGATTTTATCGCCTACTTAAGCGAGTAGGTCTTCGCTCAAATAACCAATGGTCATGGTTTGGTTATGCAGTACGCTGTCGTTAGTATCTGGTCTAGGTGCAAATTCACCGTATGAGTAAAAGCCGGTAATCGCTGTTTGGTTACCTAAAATTTGCTGCACTAATTTAACTTCGTCCGCTACCAGTTCTGCCATTACACCTTTACGGCCAACACAGCTTACACAGATGGCTAAGCCAGTTTGGTTTACATTGGCGTGACTAGATACTAAATGCGCGGCATCGCCAGCACCTTCTACCAAACGGTCATGCGTAGATTGGCATAAACGTACGGTTTCGCCTTCCGCTACGTTGCCGGCAAAGGTCAGGCTGTTGGCTTTAGGGTCAATTGCGAGCAGGGTGCGAATCTTCTCAATATCGCGCTTGCCTTCTTCGATCACTGCAAACGGGAATTTTAAGCCGCTGCCTGGCAGCTCTTTAGCCGAGTGTGCGCCTATATACATATTATAAAGCGGTAGCGCAGGCTTGCCATCAAGCTCCAACACCACGTTTTTGTCAGATTTAGTCACCTTGCGTGGTGGGCCGTAAGGCTTCCAGCCCCTGCCAACGCCAGTGGCGGCAATCAAACTGTTGCCATATAAGCCCACGGCAATCACTAGGCCATCTGAAGCGGTGTCGTTAAATAGCTGTACGGTTTTGGTAAAGTTAAAGCCATCCCCAGCCATGCCACCCATAATTGGCGTTTCGCCGAGTTCACTTTTAAAGCCTTCTAGTAACTCAGAGCCGTTGACGTTTAAGCCATCAGAATACACAAGTACAGCTTTTAAGCTGTCTGATTTTAATTGTTTTGCTAGGGTGACTGCGGTTTCAAATGAGTTTTGCATGCCGGTCATTTTGGTATGGGTAACGCGCTGTACTGCCTTTTCCCATAAAATCGCGGTGATTTGCAAGCTATCATCATAAACGCCAGAAGCAGTGATTTCACCAGAGGTAGAACAGCCAATGATTTGCGCTGTTGGGTAACGTGCTTTTAATGTGCTTTGAAGTTTTGCTTCACTAAAGCGCTTGACTGATCCAAATACCAATACCAAGTTAGCGGATGGTAGGGGTGAAGTGGAGGCTAAATCTTTGAGCGACATTTTAGCTGTTAATGATTCTTGTCTAATTATCATGCTTATCCCTTGGTGACCTGCATCGACCTTTAAAAATATTTATTACTGTCTAAGATTTTTATTGTATTCTGACAATTGTAATGAATTGTAATAAATTGTAATTTTATTATAGATTACCCTTTAGAGTGATTGAAATAAATATTATTATTTTTTTGATTAATAGAATAATGGTATTGCTTATTCAGACAGACTGTATATAAAATGAAATATAACAAGTGCAGAAATGATACTAAAGTAGCGATGCATACAAAATAAAGGAGCTTACTGGTGAGCCAGGAAAAGCCGTTTCAAGAAAAGCTGACATTAGATCAGCTCTCAACAATCAAGGTCATGGTGATAGATGATAGCAATACGATTCGTCGTAGTGCGGAGATTTTTCTCAAGGCATCTGGTTGCGAAGTTATTCTCGCCGAAGATGGTTTTGATGCGTTGGCAAAAATATCGAACGAGCATCCCGATTTAATTTTTGTTGACATCATGATGCCTAGACTTGATGGGTATCAGACCTGTTCTCTCATTAAAAGAAATGCCCGCTACAAGGCAACCCCTGTCATTATGCTATCTAGCAAAGATGGCTTGTTTGACCGGGCGCGTGGTCGCATGGTCGGCTCAGACCAATACCTTACCAAACCCTTTACCCAAGAAACGCTGATTGAAGCAGTGCAAATTTATGCTGCAAAGGCTAAAAGTAATCAAAAAGAGGTGGATTGAATATGGCAATACAAACTATTTTAGTTGTTGATGATTCTGCAACAGACCGTTTTTTTCTAACCGAAATGTTAGAGACAGCAGGCTACCGCGTAGTAGGGGCTGAAAGCGGTGAAGAGTGTTTAACTAAAGTAGGCGCTAATCCGCCTGATCTAGTGTTGTGCGATGTGGTGATGCCAGGTTTAACCGGTTTTCAGGTGACGCGCACACTGACAAAAAACCCTGCAACTGCACATATTCCCGTCGTGTTATGTACTGGTAAATCACAGGCAACAGATTTGGCTTGGGCATTAAAGATGGGCGCTAAAGCCTGTGTTACCAAGCCTGTGGTAGAGGCGGATTTACTCGCTATTATTAAAACGATAGGCTAATCAGCTTGAGGTTGATGAGTTTAAGTTGTTCATCATGCATTTTCTTTATATTTTTAATGGTACTGATTAGGATTAATAATTAATCGTGGCACAAACTTCTAATTTACGTGAGTTTCAAGAAGCGATACTTTCTAAGTTGAAAGATGCCGCTAGCCAGGTTGGAGGTGAGTCTTCGTCTCGTTTAGGGGTTACCGTCGGCGATAAAAGGTTCTTAATCAACTTGCAAGACGTGAAAGAAGTGTTGCCAGTGCCTCCAATGCAATTGGTGCCATTCACGCAACCATGGTTTTTGGGCGTTGCTAACGTCCGCGGTAACTTATACAGTATTTCAGATTTAGCGCAGTTTATTGGAATGCCGCCAACATCTAAATCTGCTAATAATCGTATTTTATTGCTCAGTACAGAATCCACTGCACAAGTAGCATTGCTAGTGGATAGCTTGATTGGCCTACGTAGTGTTCAGGGCATGCAGGTTCAGTCTGTGGAGGGTGAAGCTGATTTTTTCAGTATGAATGTGTATAAAGATGCAGAGGGTGGGGATTGGCTGGAGCTTGATGTAGAAGCGCTGGTTCAAAATAAACGCTTTGTACAGCCAATATAGTTGGTTAAGCATGAATTAAGGTAATAGGTGTTGGTATCCTAGTCGTTAAGTATCAAGTGATAATTAAGTAAGCAAATAGTGGTTAAGTAAGCAAATAAATTTAGAAATCGGGGTTAACAATGGCATTAAATCTTGCAGCTATAAAAAGCCTGCCACCACAAATAGGGTCATTGATGGGTGGGGTCTTGACGAACGTTAAAGAGATAATTTCTAACTCAACCATCGCCAAAAAAACCAGTTCAGATAGCGGTAGTATGAGCGCGGGTTACCGTCAGCTTTTCTTGCAGATTGTTGCGTTTATCTTGTTTGCCTTACTGAGCTTTTGGGTAATTAACCAGGTGCGTGTGAACGGCCCTATTTACAATATCCTAGATACTTATGATCGACTTACGGCAGATACTAATCCACCGCCAATGTTCCCTCTGGATGCTTTTGCGTCATACAACGAGGCTTATGTTGCTTCTACCAGCTTTAATAATCAGAAACGTGATAATGCCTTGGCAAATGCTGCAAAAAGCGAAGCCATGTTTAAAGAGCGTTCTGAATATTGGCGTAAAAATTTAAGTAATAAAAAACTGGCTGCACCGTTAGAAGAGGTGATTCGCGCTGGCGCTAACTTCTTTGAAGTGGCAAATAAGCGCTATATTCCTGCGCTACCATTAGGCACTGTGGCCGCATCTGCACCATTGCTGGAGTTAACGGCTGCTTTTGAAGCGTCTAAACAAGCCGGTAACACGTTTACGCAAATGATTGCTAAAGAAAACAAGTCATTGATTGAGTCGCAAACCAGTTTTATCCGCTTGGTATTGGTTGGTTTGTTGTTACTAGGTTTGGTGTTGCTGGGTTTGATGTATGTTTACGGTAAGAAACAGGCTGTACAGTCTGTTACTTTAACTAGCCAGCTTGCAAAAGAGGGCCAGGAAAACCAAGAAGCAGTGTTGCAACTGCTAGATGAGATGGGTGACTTGGCGGATGGTGACTTAACTGTAAAAGCGGAAGTGCGCGACAATATTGCAGGCGCGATTGCTGACTCTATCAACTATACGATTGATAGTTTGCGAGACCTTGTGGTTGAGATTAACCGTGCTACCGAGCAGGTGACTTCTGCGACTTCTGTTGCGCAGGGTACTTCTGAGCAGTTGTTAACCGCTGCTGAAACACAAGCTGCACAGATTACACAAACAACACAGGCGGTTAACGACATGACGCGCTCTATTTTGCAAGTGTCTAGCAACGCGGAGCAGGCATCTCAGGTGGCGCAGCGCTCACTAGAGGCTGCGATTCAGGGGTCACAAGCGGTACAGAACACTATTTCAGGGATGAATGAGATTCGTACCCAGATTCAAGAAACTTCTAAACGTATTAAACGCTTGGGCGAAAGCTCACAAGAAATTAGTGAGATCGTGGAGCTGATTTCAGACATTACCGAGCAAACCAACATTCTAGCGTTGAACGCGGCGATTCAGGCTGCTTCTGCTGGTGAAGCAGGGCGTGGTTTTACGGTGGTTGCGGAGGAGGTTCAGCGTTTGGCTGAACGTTCATCTGAGGCGACTAAGCAGATTAGTGCGATTGTGAAGACGATTCAGACCGATACCCACGGCGCGGTAGCGGCGATGGAAAAATCAACCGAGGGTGTGGTTGAGGGTGCACGCGTTGCGGATGCTGCAGGACAGGCACTGAACGAGATTGAGTCTGTTACGACCAATTTGGCGCGACTGATTCAATCGATTTCTACCGCGACCAATGCGCAAACAGAATCAGCCACAACCGTGGCAAACAACATGCAGATGATTCAAGAGATTACAACGCAGACAACAGAAGGTACCAAACTTACTGCTGAATCTGTGGGTCAGCTCACATCATTGGCGGAAGAGTTACGTGACTCAGTAGCTGGTTTTAAACTTTAAGACACGAAATATTTTGCGTAGAAGTTTAATTTTTAGCATAAGACACATAAAACGCCATGAAAAACTACACACCGAAAATGGAAGTAAATAATGCCTGAAGCATTTGATACTGGCCCGTTGTCTTGGGTTAAAGATGAGATTGATCAGTCACTGGAAAAGGTGCTGGAAAGTTTTAATGAGGTCAATCAGAATCCAAGTGAGTTTGCGAACTTGAGGTTTACCATTGCGCATCTGTATCAGGTGAGCGGTGCGCTGGATATGGTTGGCTTAGAAGGCTGTAAGCGCTATTGCCATGAGCTGGAGAAGCTTGCTGATAGTTTGGCAAAACAGCAAATCGTGGTGAGCCAAGAGGTAATGGAGCATTTGATTAGCGCTGTAGAGGCGTTGTCCAAGTATTTGCAGGACTTGCTCAATGGTCAGCCAGACCAGCCCACCAGGCTCTATAAAGCGCTAAAACCTATCGTTGAGGCGCAAGGCGAGGCCTTGGATGAAAGTGAATTATTCTTTCCGGATGTAGATAACAGCGCGCCTAGAGACTTACCAAGCAACCCGATTGAAGAGTCTACAATCCCGATTTTTGTATCAGAACAAAGGGCTGCCTTTCAAAAAGCTTTGTTGGATTGGTTACGCACTAAAGATGCAGTAGCGCTGGATGGCATGCGTGTTGCGGTTGCCAAAGTGCAGCAGGTGCAATCGAAAAGCGCGCCAAGAACATTGTGGTGGACTGCCTCCGCCTTTACCGATGCACTCGCGCAAGAAAAAGTAGCAGATAACCCAGGTGCAAAAAAACTGTGCAGCAAGCTAGACCGTCAATTACGCAATGTAGCAATGGGCGATGCCAAAGTCCCATCTCGTTTATTGCGAGATTTACTCTATTACGTTGCGATTAGTGATAGAAGCACAGATACGATTTCAGCCGTTAAAAATACATTTGAGCTAGACTCTGCCTTGCCTTCAGAAACGCAAGCAGCAGAGGCTATTAGCTCCAATGCGGCAGAGCAAGCAGCGTTGGCGCAGTTGGTTGCGGATATTCCAACGCTTAAAGATTTATGGGCCAACATTAGCGTGAATGATGCGGTAGCCAGCGCGCTTGATTTAGCGACATTGGTCAATAAGTTTGAACATATTCTCAATACTGTTCAGCAAGGACTCAATCATGAAGGTGTCGTTAATTTATTTAACGTAACCTATCAAACTGTAGAAGGTTTGCAGCATGACGTAGCTAAATTAAATGATATTGCTTTTATCGAGGTTGCTGCTTCGTTGAATCTACTGGAGTCTAGCTGCGATCATTACCAGCAGTTGGATGCAGAAGCTAACCAAAAAATTAACACACAAACTTCACGCCTGCATGCCGTAATGCGTGGCGAGGCGTTGGCGCCTGCTGTTGATGCGTTTGCGCAGGCACAGCATGATGCTACCTTAGTGGAAGCGGTTGCTAAACAAGTGTTGGCTGCTCTGGCGATTGTTGAAAAAGCATTGGACAGTTTCTTTAGAAACCCAGAAAACACTGCCGAGCTAGAGGAAGCCAGCAAACCATTGCAACAAATTGCCGCAGCATTTGATATGTTAGAAATGCCTGTGCCAAAATCGATTGCACAGTTGAGCGTCAATTTCGTTGAGCACTTTAGGCATAACGATAGTACAGGCCACTTGCCAGTATTTGAGTTGATCGCTGAAAACCTAAGTATGTTAGGTTTGTATGCAGAAGAGCTGCCAAATGTACATAGCGAGGCAGAGCGTGCGCTGGCCGATGCGTTGCTACGTTTGGAAGAGGCGGCCGACACACTTGGCTTGTCTTCGTCAGGGCTAGTTTCACCTGAGCTTATTTCATCAGAGGAGGCCTCAACAGAGCCTAGTCTTACAGATGATGTGCTACCGGTTGATCTGTCAGCAATCGATTTAAATTTAAGCGATGCAACTGAGGTTGAGTCTATTCAAGCTGAGGCGCTGCTAGCTAGCGCCGCTGCCAATGCTGCAGATGAAGTGTTGGATCAGGCATTTGATGCTGAGTTGCTAGATATTTTCTTGGCTGAGGCTGAAGAGGTGCTTGCCGCGTTAGCGCAAAGCTTACAAGCCTTACGTGTTAATGCAACAGATAGCGAAGCTTTTGTTGAGGTACGCCGTTCTTACCATACGCTCAAAGGTAGCGGGCGCACGGTCGGTTTGTTAGGTATGGGCGAAGTAGCTTGGGCTGTTGAGCATTTGCTTAACGTGGTTCTGGAGCGCAAAACTTTCCCTACGCCAGCTATTTTGGCTTTTGTAGAGAAGGTCAGTGCTGCATTTGCAAATTGGGTTGCGGAACTGCAGCAAGCGCAAAAAATTGCCCTTAATCCAGCGCCATTCCAGCAGCAAGCGACGGCATTGATTAATGAGCTTGAGCAGGATGCAGTGACGGCTAAACCTGTCGTACAAAAAGAAGAAGTGCTGATAGGTGGCACTCGTAAGTTAAGTAAAGCATTCTTTAATATATTCTTGGGTGAGGCGCAGCAGCATTTGCAGGCACTACTTGAGGCACAAGCAGCCTTGGTAGAGAACTCGACCGACTTACCAACCCCGGAAAGCTGCCGTGCTGCACATACCTTGGGCAGTAATGCGCTAACCGCCGGGTTTAAAGCAATTGGTGACTTGGCTAGGGCCTTAGAGCATTGGCTAGATGAGCATCACAGCACTTGGACAGCGCAGCATATTGCACTGTATGGCAATGTGGTTAAAGCGCTAGCAGATGGCTTGGAAAAAGCCAAGGCGCTTAAAAACCCAAGATCATCACGTGCGTTGATTTTAGCCCTGAGTGAATCTACCGCAGCAATGCAGGCATCTGTCGCGCAAGAAGCTGAAGCCGCCGTACTTGAAATTGAACGTGTAGAGAAGTCTAAGAGAAAATCTAAATCAAAAGCTAAAGTGGCAGACGTACCTGTGGCGGCTGAACAAGAGGCTGAGCTTGCCTCAGTTGACATTAGTCTGGTTGATGTTGGCCTAGTTGATATTGGGTCAGTTGAGCTTGTTCAAGATGACCTTGTGCAGGCTGAGCCATTTGTTGAGTTGCCAGTGGAGTCTAGTGCACTGCTAGCAGCTGAGCAGGCGTTGCACCGAAAAGACGCCATCGTTAATGATGAGCTGCTAGCTTTATTTGTGGAAGAGGCGCGCGAGCTTATTCCGCAAATCGGTAAAGATTTAAGAGGCTGGCGCATTAATCCTAAAGAGGCTGAGTATCCAGACTCTCTGCAGCGCGCATTGCATACGCTGAAAGGTAGCGCGCGTATGGCTGGCCAGGCAGCGATTGGCGATAGCGTACACGGGATGGAAGATCACGTGATTCGCGCGTTGAGGCACCAAGTCAGCGTAGATGATTTTGATGCGATGTTCGTTGAGTTTGACCGTATCGGTTACATGCTCGAAGACGTGGTAGGTGACATGAGTAGCGCTGTGGCTAACGATACCCCAGCACAAGCCAAAGTCAAAGCAGCCACCCCCAAATCAACCAGACAGAGTGAGCGTAAAACCCAGTTCCTGCGTATGCGCGCTGATGTGCTAGACCGCTTGATTAATGAGGCCGGTGAGGTTTCTATTATGCGTTCTCGTATGGACAGGGAAATGCAGAACTTCAAACAGTCATCTACTGATTTGACGGATAGTATTAGCCGGTTGCGTACTTATTTGCGTGAGTTGGAAATTGAGGCGGAAACACAGCTGCAATCTCGCATGAGCTTGTTGCAAGAAGCCAATGAAACGTTTGACCCGCTAGAGTTTGACCGATTTACCCGTTTGCAAGAGCTGACACGTATGATGGCCGAGAGCGTAAACGACGTGGCCACAATTCAACATGGTTTGTTGCTGAACCTGGATCAAACCGATGCGGCATTGCAGCAACAAAACCGCATGAACCGTGAATTGCAACAAGGCCTGATGACAGTGCGTATGTTGCCGTTCTCGACCATTTCTGAGCGCTTGCAGCGCATCGTACGCCAAACGGCCAGGGAGCTGAGTAAACGCGTAGAAATGACCATTGAAGGTGAAAGCATTGAGCTTGATCGCGGCGTGCTGGATAAAATGGGCGCACCGTTAGAGCATTTGCTACGTAATGCCGTTGCGCACGGGCTTGAGTCTACCAGTGAGCGCGTAAAGTTAGGTAAGTCTGAGGTTGGCAATATCAAGCTGAAAGTTAGCTTAGAAAACGACGAAATTACACTGGTAATTACCGATGATGGTGCCGGTGTGAATTTAGCTAAAGTTAAGCAGAAAGCGGTTGAGAAGGGCTTGTTTGGCGCAGACCAAGAAGTGTCTGATCAAGCGCTGATGACGATTATCTTTGAGCCAGGATTCTCAACTGCAGACACCGTTTCACAGATTGCCGGGCGCGGTGTGGGCTTGGATGCAGTGCGTAGCGATATTGCCGCGCTGGGTGGCCGAATTGATGTAAGCAATGCATCTGGTTTAGGTGCAATGTTCAACATTTACTTGCCGGTGACACTATCTGTTGCGCAGGTGGTGCTTGCACGAGTTGGCACGCAAACCTATGCGATTCCATCTGTGATGGTGGAGCAGGTGCAAAAGCTTAAATCATTAGATTTAAGTGATGCTTATAATGCAAATAAGGTGAGCTGGGCTGGTAGGGAGTATCCATTACACTTTTTGTCTAAATTAGTTGGCGATGCTGACCATATGGCACAGGCGCATACTTATACACCTGTGGTGTTGCTGCGCAGCGGTGCTTACCGCACGGCGCTACATGTAGATGAGCTGATTGGTAACCAAGAGGTGGTGATGAAGCCTATGGGTACCCAGTTATCGCATGTGCCGGGCATGATTGGCGCGACAGTAATGGGCGATGGCGCCATTATTTTGGTGATTAACCCTGTGTTGCTCGCTAATAGAGAAGAATTAGCAAGCGGCTCGATTAAAGTCACCAATGTAGCGCCAGTAGTGGAAAAACTGAAGAAAGTAGCTTTGGTTGTGGACGATTCCCTCACTATGCGTAAGGTGCTGTCACGCGTATTGGAGCGCGATGGATTTGAAGTGGTGACGGCTAACGATGGTATGGACGCGATTCAGAAATTGCAGCAAATATCGCCAGCGATTATTCTGACCGATATCGAAATGCCGCGTATGGATGGCTTTGAGTTCTCGCGCTACGTGCGAGATAACGTACAAACCTCGCATACGCCATTAATTATCATCAGTTCACGTACTGCTGAGAAGCATCGTAATGTGGCGACAGAAATTGGCGTGAATGCGTTCTTGGGTAAACCGGTACAAGATGAGGTGCTGATTGAGCAAGTGCATGCCTTGCTTAACTATTAGTAGTATGAACGTTTAAGTGCAGGTGCCGGCACTGGGCAAGGCTCTGTGCTAGTGCTGCATATGCGCGGTTTATTTACTATTAAAACACATGATTTAGCAAGCTTTAAATCATGCAAAATATGATGTTTCAAGTAATATTTTTGTCGAGTTTAACGCTCACATTGCCGACAACCATATCCGTAATAAGGTAAAATTACCTTATGCTACAAACGAC
>Ga0208751_100096_pt1 | contig 31630 bp, 29 predicted proteins | sample LakWasMet22_HOW5_2_FD_183868 | JGI IMG/M metagenome (GOLD analysis project Ga0208751, IMG submission 183868) | Freshwater sediment methanotrophic microbial communities from Lake Washington under simulated oxygen tension - Sediment Metagenome... | ecosystem: Environmental > Aquatic > Freshwater >... | reverse complement strand
AGCTTAAACGGCTTGATAATTGCGGATACAAATTTCATGTATGTCTCCTTTAGTTGTTAAGAACAATAACGGGCGCTACGCCCGTTATTCTACTGAAAAATTTAGAACGTGCGACCGATAGTCACAACTACACGATCAGCACTTAAATCTTTAGCTTGTTTGCTACCATTAAAGCTTGAGCCACCGTAGCCTTTGTTGCCCCAGTAACTGCCATTGGTGTTGCCAACATAGTAAACGCCTGCATTCCAGCCTTCAGAATTAGCAATCTTGAATGCTTTGCTTAAGCCAAGTTTGTAATCTGTGTAATCAGGATTGCCACTTTCATTTGTTGCTGAAGGTTGTTGACCTGAACTTGAGATGTAATCTTTATTCAGTTTACCGGCAACGTTTAAGTGGCCAACGTGAGCAACTAAAGTTAATTCGTACCATGGTAATGGGTATGCTGCATTTAATTCAAGGTAGGTTGTGCCGCTAGTGCCACCATCCCAACCAGTTTTCTTCTCAGCGCCATACCAGTCACCTAATGTCACAGAAGCTTTTGCACTTAGCCATTTGTATGACAAGCCAAAGTTAGCTTCATATGTATCCCAGCGACCACCTTGTGGTGTTTGTTTAACACCAGGTGCTGTGTTGTATGTATATTTGCTCCAGCTACCACCTGGATAAAAGTAACCAATTGCACCTACAGAGTAACCTAAGCCATCTACTGCTGGGATAGAGCCGTTGTAGCCAGCGTAAGCGTCTAGTTCTACAGTAGCATCTGGGAATGTGTTTGGTGTAACGCTTGAGCCCCATGCGCCAGCATAAAAACCGCTTGAGTGAGCAACGTCTATACCGCCTTGAACAGCTGGTTTATGCCATGATTGTGAAACACCACGTGCATAGTAGTCTGAAACAAAGCCAACGTTTGATGTTAATGACCAAGCAGATTCTGGTGCTTTGGCTGTTGTTTCTGCAGCTTCTTCTGCTGCTGATGCGAACGATGGTAAAGCGAGAGTACTTAAAACAGCTAGTGTTAGTATTGATTTACGCATGCTATTAACTCCAAGTTAAAAAAGGTTGTCTAAAAATTCTACGATTTTGATTAAGCAATTGCCGTGCCAATAATAAAAACGTTTAAAATCAATATGATATTAAACAGTGTGATTGTGTAGTTTATGTGACGCTGGTAAATAATCTGCTAAACTAGACTTTATTAATAAGGAATTTAATATGTTAGACACGCATAAAATTAACGAAATATCTAATAAAATCAAAGATGTAATGGCAACATCACCCTTGGCGGATGTTGAGAAAAACTTGAATGCACTATTAAAGGGCGCATTCACCAAAATGGAGCTTGTGACGCGAGAGGAGTTTGAAGTGCAGGCAGAGGTGCTTCGCCATACGCGTGAAAAGCTGGAAGCACTAGAAACCAGACTGGCTGAATTGGAAGGAAAATAGGCAGTATGAGCTTAGCCGTATTGTATAGTCGGGCGCTTACCGGCATGGATGCGCCACAGGTAGTGGTAGAGGTGCATCTAGCCAATGGTTTGCCCAGCTTTACAATAGTGGGCTTGCCTGAGGCTGAGGTGAAAGAGAGTAAAGACCGTGTGCGTGCTGCCTTGCAGACGGCACAGTTCGAGTTTCCAGCGCGGCGAATCACGGTCAATTTGGCACCGGCGGATTTACCCAAGGAGAGCGGACGTTACGATTTACCTATTGCACTGGGCATATTAGCCGCCAGTGGCCAGATTCCAGCCGCTGCTTTATCGCAATACGAGTTCGCAGGTGAGCTTGCGTTAACCGGTGAGTTGCGCTCGGTTCGTGGTGCATTGGCCATGACTTATAAGTCTTATCAAAGCGGGCGCGCCTTTATTTTGCCTACCGAAAGTGCGCTAGAGGCAGCACTGGTGAACGATGCTGTCATCTATCCAGCTAAAAACTTACTAGAAGTGTGCGCGCATTTAAGCGGGCGCACCTTATTGGTGCAATTGGATGCGCAGCGCCAAGCACAAGCCATTATTTATCCTGATTTTAGTGAGGTTAAAGGGCAGTCTGGTCCTAAGCGCGCGTTAGAGATTGCCGCAGCTGGCGGTCATAGTGTGATTATGAGCGGGCCGCCCGGCACTGGTAAAAGTATGCTGGCAAGCCGCTTTGTTGGTATATTGCCCAGCATGGCAGAAGACGAGGCGCTCGAATCCGCTGCGCTGCAGTCGCTCAATGGGCGGTATAAAGTAGAGCACTGGAAGCGGCGGCCATTTCGCTCTCCCCACCACACTGCTTCTGGCGTGGCCTTGGTGGGTGGCGGTGGTGTGCCTCGTCCTGGTGAAATTTCATTAGCGCATCGTGGCGTTTTATTTTTAGACGAACTTCCCGAGTTTGATCGCAAAGTGCTGGAGGTGTTGCGTGAGCCTTTAGAAAGTGGCCATATCACTATTTCTCGTGCGGCACGTCAGGCTGATTTTCCAGCCCAATTTCAGTTAATCGCTGCCATGAACCCTTGCCCTTGCGGATATTTAGGGCATTTCAACAATAAGTGCCGTTGTACGCCAGATCAGGTGACTCGTTATAAAGGAAAAATTTCCGGCCCGCTGTTAGACCGTATCGATTTACATATAGAAGTAGCTGCGTTAAAAGAGGATGAGCTTACTAAAGCTGCGGATGCAGAGGCTAGCGAGGTTATTCGTGCCCGCGTTGAAAAAGCACGCGATGTACAACTGCAACGTCAAGGTAAAGCGAACTTTGCGCTTGGCAGTGCAGAAATAGATACCTATTGTCAGCTTGATGCGGCAGGTTTGGCTTTATTAAAAACTGCGATATCACGCCTTAATTTATCCGCACGCGCTTATCACCGTATCCTAAAAGTTGCGCGTAGTATTGCCGATTTGGCGGGGGAGGTTGAGATTAAACCTGCGCACCTTGCCGAGGCTGTGCAATATAGGCGTGGCGAAGTATAGAACTAGATTTAGCAACCTGATACTTGCATGATAAAATTGAGAAAATTTTAACGACTGATTTTCATGGCTCATTTAACACCCTCCCCGATAGAAACCCAATTACGCGCTTTATTAGCGCAGCGCATCCTGATTTTAGATGGTGCGATGGGGACCATGATTCAGCAATATAAACTGACTGAAGCTGACTATCGTGGCGAGCGCTTTGTTGATTTTAAAGCGCCTGCCGGAGAGCGCGAGTTGTTTGTTAAAGGCAATAACGAATTATTGACCTTAACCCAGCCTGGCATTATTCAAGAGATTCACGAAAAGTACCTAGCTGCCGGTGCCGATATCATTGAAACCAACACGTTTGGTGCTACGGCGGTGGCACAAGATGACTACCATATGGCGCATCTGGTGTACGAAATGAACGTAGAGGCAGCCAAGCTGGCGAAAGCGGCTTGTGCTAAATACAGCACGCCATATAAGCCGCGTTTTGTGGCTGGCGCATTAGGCCCTACCCCTAAAACCGCTTCTATCTCTCCAGACGTGAACGACCCCGCTGCACGTAACGTGAATTTTGATCAGTTAGTAAATGCTTACTTGGAGCAAACGCGTGCACTGGTTGAAGGTGGCGCAGATATCTTAATGGTTGAAACCATTTTTGATACACTTAACTGTAAAGCCGCATTGTTCGCGATCGATGCTTTCTTTGAAGAGGTAGGCTATACCCTGCCGATTATGATTTCCGGCACGGTGACCGATGCTTCTGGCCGTATTTTATCCGGCCAAACGGTAACCGCGTTCTGGCACTCTGTGCGCCATGCCAAACCGCTCACTATCGGCTTGAATTGTGCATTAGGCGCTACTTTAATGCGCCCTTATGTTGAAGAGCTGTCATCGATTGCCGATACTTTTGTATGTATCTACCCCAACGCTGGCTTGCCTAACCCAATGAGCGACACTGGTTTTGATGAAACGCCGGACGTTACCTCAAGCTTGGTAAAAGAGTTTGCGCAGAGCAACTTCTTGAATATTGCCGGCGGCTGCTGTGGCACCACACCAGCGCATATCAATGCCATTTACAACGAAATTAAAGACTTGCCGCCACGCCAGCTTCCAGCGTTGCCACGCACCTTGAAGCTGTCTGGTTTAGAGCCCTTCGTCGTTGATGATGATTCGCTATTTGTGAACGTGGGCGAGCGTACCAACGTAACCGGTTCCAAAGCTTTTGCGCGCTTGATTATCAATGAGCAGTACGATGAAGCGCTGACCGTGGCGCGCCAGCAGGTAGAAAACGGTGCTCAGGTCATCGACATCAACATGGACGAAGGCATGTTGGACGCGATTAAAGCTATGACGCACTTCTTGAATCTGGTGGCATCAGAGCCGGATATCGCGCGCGTGCCGATTATGATCGACTCTAGTAAATGGTCAGTGATTGAAGCAGGCTTAAAGTGTGTGCAAGGTAAGGCCGTTGTTAACTCGATTTCCATGAAAGAAGGCGAAGAAGAGTTTATACGTCAGGCGAGGTTATGTAAGCGCTACGGCGCCGCCGCCATTGTGATGGCGTTCGACGAAAAAGGTCAGGCCGATACCTTTGAGCGTAAGATTGAAATTTGTAAGCGCGCTTATGATTTGCTGGTGAAAGAGCTGGATTTCCCGCCGGAAGATATTATTTTCGACCCGAATATTTTCGCGATTGCGACCGGTATTGAAGAGCATAACAACTACGCGGTTGATTTTATCAACGCCACGCACTGGATTAAGCAGCATCTGCCATATGCCAAAATTTCTGGCGGCGTATCAAACGTGAGCTTCAGCTTTAGGGGTAACGATCCTGCACGTGAAGCGATTCACACCGTGTTTTTATACCACGCCATCAAGGCAGGTATGACCATGGGTATCGTGAACGCCGGCATGATGGGCGTGTATGACGACCTGCCGGCTGAACTTAAAGAGCGCGTGGAAGACGTGGTGCTCAACCGTGTGGTTGATCCTAATAATCCACTAACCGCTACTGAGCGCATGATTGAGATTGCCAGCACCCTAGTGGCCGGCGGCAAAAAAGAGGCGGCAACGCTGGAATGGCGCGGTACGCCAGAAAACCCAGTACCGGTTGAAAAGCGCCTGAGCCACGCCATGGTGCATGGCATCACCGAATTTATTGTAGAAGATACCGAAGAAGCAAGGCAAAAAGTTGCGGCTGCTGGTGGCAGACCGATTCATGTGATTGAAGGCCCGCTGATGGATGGTATGAACGTGGTGGGCGATTTGTTCGGCCAAGGTAAGATGTTCCTGCCGCAAGTGGTGAAGTCCGCGCGCGTGATGAAGCAGGCCGTCGCGCACTTAATTCCGTTTATTGAAGCAGAAAAGGCTGCGGATGAAGCGCGTACCGGCATAGTAGCTAAGCCTAAAGGCAAAATGGTGATTGCGACAGTAAAAGGCGATGTGCATGACATCGGCAAAAACATCGTTTCCGTGGTACTGCAATGCAATAACTTTGAGGTGGTAAACATGGGTGTGATGGTGCCTGCCTCTGAGATTCTAGCCATGGCCAAAGCCGAGAATGCGGACATCATCGGCTTATCCGGCTTGATTACCCCTTCGCTGGAAGAAATGGCGCACGTGGCGCGTGAAATGCAACGCGACCCGTACTTTAAAGAGCAGAAAATGCCTTTGTTAATTGGTGGTGCAACTACTTCACGTGCACATACCGCAGTAAAAATTGCACCGCATTATGACGGCCCAATTGTTTACGTGGCGGATGCTTCACGCTCTGTGACGGTGATGCAAAACCTGCTCACGCCAGAAACACGCGGCGCGTATTTAGCCGAGATTCAGGCCGATTACGAAAAAGCCCGCACCCAGCATGCCAATAAAAAAGGCACGCCTATGCTTACCATCGCCGAAGCGCGCGCTAATAAAGCCGACCTTTCGTTTGCAGGTGAGGATGCCCCGGTGAAACCTAAGTTCATCGGCCGCCGTGAGATTAAAAATACAGACCTCAGCATCATTGCCCAATACATCGACTGGACGCCATTCTTCCAGACTTGGGATTTGGCGGGTTTCTACCCTGCTATTTTAAAAGATGAGGTAGTGGGCGATGCGGCCACTAAGCTGTTCAATGAAGCGCAGGTGATGCTGAAAAAAATCATTGATGGTCGCTGGCTCACCGCCAATGGCGTGGTTGCTCTGCATCCGGCCAATCGTGTGGGTGATGACGATATTGAGATCTACACCGATGAAACGCGTGAAAATATCGCTTTCACCTACTACGGCATGCGCCAGCAAACCGTAAAGCCGGTGATTGACGGCATCGCACGTCCTAACCAATGTTTAGCGGATTTTATCGCACCTAAAGGTACGCCGGACTACATCGGCTTGTTTGCGGTGACGGCTGGTTTAGGCATTGAAAAGCACGAGAAAAGGTTTGAAGATGCGCATGACGACTATAGCAGTATCATGCTCAAAGCCTTGGCGGATAGGCTGGCGGAAGCGTTTGCCGAATATATGCATGAGCGCGTTCGTGTAGATTTCTGGGGCTATGCGCCGAATGAAAACGTAAGTAAAGAGGCGCTAATTAAAGAGCAATACCAAGGCATTCGCCCAGCACCGGGCTACCCTGCTTGCCCGGACCATACGGTTAAGCCAGATATGTTTAAGTTGTTGCAAGCGGAGACTATTGGCATGGCATTGACCGAGTCATTTGCGATGTCACCAGGGGCTGCGGTGTCTGGCTTCTATTTTGCACATCCTGAAAGCAAGTATTTCAGTGTAGATAAAATTGGCGTAGATCAGTTGGAAGATATGGCAAAACGTAGAGGGCTTACTAAAGAATATTTAGAGCGCTGGTTAGCGCCTAACTTAGCGTAAGTAGGTATGGAAAATCTTCTTTTTCTATTAATTGTTATGACTGTTGCCGCTTTACCTGTGATTTTGCCTTTTATCTTTATGGAAATGACTGCGGAGAAAAAACATCCTGTCAGTGATAAAAGGCGTAAGTTTGCAAGGTTATTAGGCTGGGTGTTGGGTTTGAGCTTGTTAGCATTCTTTGCGTATCTTATCTTTAATAACGAAGCAGGACGTGCGCACCATTTAGTAAGAGGGATTGTTCAGCCCTTGCAATTTTTAATCGATTTTTTGAAATAACTTTATGCATATTCATATTTTAGGTATTTGCGGTACATTCATGGGCGGCATTGCAGTGCTAGCTAAAGCCGCAGGGCATAAAGTCACAGGTTGTGACGCCAATGTTTATCCGCCAATGAGCACGCAGCTAGAGGCACAAGGGGTAGAGTTGATTGAGGGCTTCGACCCATCGCAAACCGCACTTAATCCAGATATTTACGTGATTGGTAATGTGGTGTCGCGTGGCAATCCTTTAATGGAAGCGATTTTAAATCAAGGCTTGCCGTATATTTCAGGCCCGCAATGGCTGGCAGAAAACGTGCTGCAAGGTAAATGGGTCCTGGCAGTGGCTGGTACACACGGTAAAACCACAACCAGCTCAATGTTGGCGTGGATATTGGAGTATGCAGGTTTGGCGCCTGGGTTCCTGATTGGTGGGGTGCCTGAGAATTTCTCAGTATCAGCACGTTTGCCACAAGTGCCAGTGCAAGATAAAAACAGCGTATCGCCATTCTTTGTGATTGAGGCGGACGAGTACGACACCGCCTTCTTCGATAAGCGTTCCAAGTTTGTGCATTACCGCCCACGTACTGCGGTATTGAACAATCTGGAGTTTGACCATGCCGATATCTTTGAAGATTTGAATGCGATTGAAAAGCAGTTTCATCACTTGGTCAGAACTGTACCGCAGCAAGGCTTAGTGGTTGCTAATGGTAAAGAGGATAGCTTGCAGCGCGTGCTGGATAAAGGCTGCTGGACCCCTGTAGAGAAGTTTGGCACGGATGACGACTGGCAAGCCATTAACGCGCAAGGTGACGGCAGCTTTGATGTCGTTTACAAAGGCCAAATGCAAGGGCACGTGGCATGGGGTTTGTTAGGTGAGCACAACCGCATGAATGCGTTGGCAAGTATTGCGGCGGCTCGTCACACAGGTGTGGCAGTTGAGGTGAGTATCGCCGCGTTGACCGAATTTAAGAACGTAAAACGCCGTATGGAAGTGCGTGGTGAGAGCCGTGGCGTGGTGGTGTATGATGATTTTGCGCATCACCCAACTGCGATTGAAACTACCATTGCTGGCCTACGCGCTAAAGTAGGTGCAGCTCGCATCTTGGCAGTATTAGAGCCACGTTCTAATACCATGAAACTGGGCGTGATGAAAAATGCCTTGCCGGCCAGCTTGGCGCAGGCTGATTTGGTATTCTGTTACCAAGCTAATTTAGGCTGGGATGCGAGTGCCGCACTTGCGCCCATCGCCAATAAAACCCAAGTGCACGATGACCTGACGCAGTTAATCCTTGCGATTAAGCAAGTGGCAGTTGCGGGAGACCATGTGTTGATTATGAGTAATGGTGGTTTTGGCGGCATCCACCAAAAATTGCTCGATGCATTAAAAGAAGTGTAAACATTTGAGCAAGCAGCCAGCAAAAACCGCGTTAAATCCATTGGCATCACTCATTGTAAAAATTAAAACAATGCGTGTGATGACCATTGCGCTGAGCATCTCTTTGCTGGTGCATTTGGTGATTCTCAGCATACATTTTGAGCCTGAACTTAAAAAGTTTCGTGATAAGTTACCAGTGCTCGAGGTGATGTTGGTTAATACCAAAACCAAGTCAAAACCACAAAATACCGAGGTTTATGCACAAGCCAATTTAGACCGCGGCGGCAATACGGACTTAGACCGTCAGATGAAAACCGCATTGCCTGCATTTAAACAACAGCAGGCAGACGTGACACTTAAACCCGTGGTGAACGCAAAGCAAGCAGCCAAATCGGCAGAGCAGCCAGCAGAAGAGAAACAGTCGAAAAAAAATGTTGCTGCGCTGGAAAAGCAAGCACAGGCATTAATGACTCAGCTAGAAGCCACACATAAGGTTGAATCTCAGCCGGTGCAAAAGGTGAGCGCTACCGAGGCCGAGACCGCACCTCAAGAGAATTTGAGTAAGAAGGTCAATATCCAAGATATAACTGCTGCCGCGCTGGAAATGGACCGCTTGGAAGCTTTGATTGCCAAGCAGCAGGATGAGTATCAAAAACGACCCAAACGTAAGTTTGTGGGTGGCCGTGCGCAGGAGTATCGCTATGCACTATATGTAGAAGCCTGGCGCCAAAAAGTAGAGAAGATTGGCAATCTTAACTATCCGGAAGCCGCAAAAAACCTAAAACTGTATGGCCAGCTGCAAATGACGGTTTCTATTAAAGCCGATGGCAGCATTGAATCTATAGAAGTCAACCGCAGTTCCGGGCATAAAGTTCTGGATGCCGCAGCACGGCATATTGTTGAGCTAGGTGCGCCCTACGCTAGGTTTCCTGATGATGTACGTAAAGAGATAGACGTGCTGAGTATCACCAGAACATGGACATTTACCAAAGAAGAAAGCCTGGCTACAGAGTAGGTACTTCGTCTGTTTGATTTCTGTTATTTTCACTTGTTGTACTAAGTGCACGGTCTGCACTCCAATACCTAATAGAAATTAAAAATCTTCATGGTTTTGCTTGGTCTGAAAGTACATAACCAGTTGTTGCCTTAAGAATTGATATGAGAAAATTATGACTAGCCATTTCGAACACCACGTATTTTTTTGCCTTAATCAGCGTGAGGGCGGTGCCGCCTGTTGTATGGATCATGGCGCTGAGCAGGCTTTTGACCATATGAAATCGCGCGTGAAAAAACTTAACCTGAACGGCGCGGGTAAAGTGCGTATTAACCGTGCTGGCTGTTTAGATCGTTGTAATGACGGGCCGGTGATGGTGGTGTACCCGCAGGCGGTGTGGTACACCTTTGTCGATAACGATGATATTGATGAAATTATTGAAAGCCACTTAATCAATGGCAACGTAGTTGAGCGCTTGCTAGTCTAAGCTAAGGAAATTGGTAGCTTGCTGAAACGCGTTAATTTTTTGGCAGTTTAATTAGAACCAAGTGCGCACTCAATCAGTGAACCCATATTGTCAGCCAGCGTCTGTTTGGTTTGCGCATTAAGTAGTGAGGCGCTGTTTTCGCGTACCGCTTGCCCCCAATATGAGTTGGGGAAGTGTTTATCATGCTCAAAGCGTGGAATCACATGCCAATGGATATGCGGGGTTTTATTGCCTAGGCTGGCTAAATTGATTTTGTCCGGGTTAAGCGCTGTTCTTAATGCAGTTTCCACCGCAAATACTACTTTCATCACGCGTGCGCGGTCTTGCGGCGCTAAATCAGACATTTCTTTAACGTGAGCTAGCAGCTCTACACGGCAATAAGCCGGGTAATCTTCATCATTAAGCAACACCACACGGCAGAAGTCATCCAGCCATAAGATTTCATGAGGTGTAGGGCCGCATAATGGACAAGTCAATTTTTAAAACCTCTTAATGCAAATTGCTACGCTAGGGTGCTTGTATACAAGAGCATGCGGGCTTAAGAGGCCGCTAGCATTCGGTCTAACGTTAATTTCGCCAGTTTGGCTTCGTGTGCCGGCACTTTAATCTGGTTCACGACCTTACCTTCTACCAAATTCTCTAGCACCCAAGCCAGGTGTTGCGGGTCTATGCGTGCCATCGTAGAGCATTCGCACACCACATGGCTCATAAACTGTACCAGTTTGCCTTCAGCCTTCATTTGTTCGGCAAGGCGGTTTACCAGGTTTAATTCAGTACCTACTAACCATTTAGTGTTGGCAGGTGCGTCGCTGATGGTTTTTAAGATGTATTCAGTAGAGCCCACGTAGTCAGAGTGCTGGCAAACTTCAAACGGTGCTTCCGGGTGTGAAATCACGAATCCATCCGGATGCTCGGCGCGGAATTTTTCTATGTTCTGCAGACGGAACATCTGGTGTACAGCACAATGCCCTTTCCACAGCAAAATTTTTGCATTTTTGATTTGTTCTACGGTTAAGCCGCCTAGCGGTTGGTCTGGGTCCCACACTGGCATTTGCTCAAGTGGAATGCCCATCTTGTAACCGCTCCAGCGGCCTAAGTTTTGGTCAGGGAAGAACAATACTTTTTCGCGCTGTGCAAATCCCCATTCTAGAATTTTTGGTGCGTTGGTGCTGGTACACACAATGCCACCATGCTCACCGCAAAACGCTTTAAGGTCAGCAGCGGAGTTAATGTAAGTAATCGGCGTGATTTGCTCGTCAAAGTTAAGTACTTTATTCAACTCACGGTAGCTGCGCTCAACTTTGGCAAGGTTGGCCATATCTGCCATAGAGCAACCAGCGGCAAGGTCAGGCAAAATCGCAATTTGCTCTGGGCGGCTTAAAATGTCAGCCACTTCAGCCATGAAATGCACACCTAAAAATACGATGTATTCAGCGTCCAGGTTTTCAGTGTAGCGTGACAGTTTAAGTGAGTCGCCAGTGTAATCGGCATGGCGATACACGCTTTCGTGCTGGTAGTGGTGGCCTAAAATAACAAGGCGTTTGCCTAATTTCTCTTTGGCGGCAATGATGCGGCGCTGGCAGTCAGCGTCATCTGTCGCTTGAAATTTCTCGAATTTAATCGGGGCGGCTGGTATGGTTGCAGTAGACATAGTATTTTCTAAAAGTGCGCACGCTAAAGCGTATATTTTATAACGTTAATTGATGTCGTTCACCTAATCTTTTTAATGCATCTACATTTGTCCATGAAAACACCCGTTTTGCAGCCTCGCGCCAATCGACCCATTCATATTGCAAATGTTCATTTGGTGCTAGCGTAACGGGCAAGGCGCTTGGTAGCATCAAGCCAAATAAGTGCTCGCGATTTTCAGTGACGCCAGGGGCATAGCGATGGCGCCAGTGAGGGTAAATTTCATATACGTTAGATACGTTCCAATCTTCCAAAGTATATTGTGTTGCATCTAAGCCAGTTTCTTCGGCTAGCTCTCTGGCTGCAGCTTGCTGCGGTGTTTCGTCACCTTCGATACTGCCGGTTACTGATTGCCAGAACCCAGCTTTGTCTGCACGTTCCATGATCAATACTTTTAAATCTGGTGTGTAAATAAGTACAAGTGCAGAAACTGGGGTTTTATAGGTTTTCAAGGCTGGTGCGAGTTGCATTAATGGTTAGAGGGTGACTTGGCTGAATTAGTTTTAGCTGCGCTCGTCAGGTTCTTCGGCAGTTGAAACACTACGCTCTCCACCACGCCCTGTAATTCTTGCACGTTGCCGGCACCAAAGCTTTGTAATTGTGCGATAACTTCTTGCACCAATATTTCAGGCGCAGATGCACCAGCAGACACACCCACTTTTTTCTTGTTAATTAGCCATTCTGGTTTTAAGTAGCTGGCGTTATCTACCATATAGGCTTCAATGCCTTGGTTCTTTGCTACTTCGCGCAGGCGGTTGGAGTTTGAGCTGTTAGGTGAACCTACAATGATTACAAGATCACAGTCTTGCGCCATGATTTTTACCGCATCTTGCCGGTTTTGTGTGGCGTAGCAAATGTCATCACTCTTAGGTGCATTAATCTGTGGGAATTTAGCTTTTAGTGCGTTGATAACGAGCGCCGCATCATCCATCGAGAGCGTAGTTTGCGTGACGTAAGCCAGCTTGGCCGGGTCCTTCACGGTCAATGCGGCAACGTCTTCAGGGGTTTCTACCAAATACATGCCAGTATTGCTGGCGCTGTTGCCAGCTTGCTCAACTTGTCCCATGGTGCCCTCAACTTCAGGGTGGCCTTTGTGCCCTATCATCACGATTTCCATGCCGGCTTTGCGCATTTTTTCTACTTCTATATGCACTTTGGTCACCAGCGGGCAAGTGGCATCATAGGCAGTAAGACCGCGTGACTCTGCTTCCGCTCTTACCGCTTTAGATACGCCGTGCGCGCTAAAAATCACGATGCTACCGGTAGGGATCTCATCCAGCTCTTCAACAAATACGGCGCCTTTGGCACGCAGCTCATCGACGACAAACTTGTTATGCACAACCTCGTGGCGCACATAAATAGGCGCACCAAATTTCTCTAGTGCTTGTTCTACAATAATAATGGCTCGATCAACGCCTGCACAAAAACCGCGAGGATTAGCGAGCACGATCGCTGCATCATTCGGTGTAATATCGCCTAGGGTTTGCTGATTAGGCGTAGATTGTTCAGTGTTCATATATCATCCACATTCAAATTGCATCAGGCGCTAAGCGCATCAGGTATAATTGCTTCTTTTAAAATAATTAACTTTAAAAATATTGTCGGTTAAGTAGGCGTCGTTCAATGCCGGAATTAGCTAGATTATAAATTTTTACTATGAAAAATACTGCAACCTTACTGATTACTTGCCCAGACACTAAAGGCATTGTCGCAGCCATTGCTGATTTCTTACTTCAGCACAATGCCAATATTTTACACGCAGACCAGCATCAAGATGCGGAAAATAATCTATTTTTAATGCGTGTGGAATGGGATCTCACTGGTTTTAATCTGGATGAAGCCAGCTTTGATCAGGCATTCTCTGTGGTTGCCAATAAATTCAGTATGCAGTGGCAGCTTAAGCTGTCTCAGCATAAAACACGTGTTGCCATCATGGTATCGCAGTATGACCATTGCTTAGCTGATTTGTTGCATAGGCACAAAAGCGGCGAGCTGGCCTGTGAAATTCCATTAGTGATTAGTAATCACCGTGATACCGAAAATCTCGTTAAATTCTATGGCATTGATTTTCACCATATTGAAGTCAATAAAGACAACAAAGCACAGGCTGAGGCCGCGCAATTTAAACTGTTTGCAGATTACGGCATTGATTTAATCGTGCTGGCACGCTATATGCAGATTTTGTCGCCAGATTTTGTGTCGCGTTATCCACAGCGCATTATTAATATTCACCATTCTTTCTTGCCAGCCTTTATTGGTGCGCGTCCCTATCACCGTGCCTTTGAGCGTGGTGTTAAGTTGATCGGTGCAACCAGCCATTACGTGACTGAAGTGCTGGATGAAGGCCCGATTATTGAGCAAGGCATCGACCGTATTTCGCATCGTGACCAAGTCGAAGACCTGATTCAAAAAGGGCGAGATTTAGAGCGCGTGGTGCTGTCCAAAGCGGTGAGCTGGCACATTGAAAATCGTATTCTGCTATACGCAAATAAGACGGTGATTTTTGACTAAGCAATAATAAAAAAAGCGAAGATAAATCTTCGCTTTTTTATGGTCACCACAGTTAGGTATTAATCAGCTAACGGTGGAGTGTGCTGGGCATTTAGCCGTTCGGTAAAATGCTTTCGTTCGCGAACAGGTCTACAATTTGTTCGCGCTTTCTAATTAAGTGGCATTGGCTGCCATCTACCATGACTTCCGCAACGCGTGGTCTCGTGTTGTAATTGCTAGACATGCTCATGCCATATGCACCTGCAGACATGATGGCCAACAAATCCCCCTCTTGTAAGGCCAGCTCCCTGTCGTGCCCTAAAAAGTCACCACTCTCACATACTGGTCCAACGATTTCATAGTTCACAGCAGCTTCGTCACGTGGTTTTACTGCCTGAATATCATGGTAAGCATCGTAGAGTGCCGGGCGCATCAAGTCGTTCATGGCAGCGTCAACAATCGCAAAGTTCTTGGTTTCAGTTGGTTTTAAGTACTCAACTTTAGTCAGCAACACACCAGCATTGCCCACCAGTGCACGGCCTGGTTCAAATACCAGTTTTACATCACGCTTACCTAGTTTTTCACGCATGGCTTTTGCGTAAGTGGTGAACTCCGGTGGCGTTTCATCGCTGTAACAAATGCCGATGCCACCGCCTAGGTCGATATGCTGAATCTGAATGTTGTTATCAGCCAGTGCATCGACCAGTGCCAGTACGCGGTCAAACGCATCCAAAAATGGTGATAGCTCGGTGATTTGTGAGCCGATATGGCAATCCACACCGTGAATGGCGATATTAGGCATGGCGGCCGCTTGCATGTATATGTCCAGCGCATCTTCGTATGCCACGCCAAATTTATTGTTTTTTAAGCCGGTAGAAATATACGGGTGGGTTTTCGCATCCACGTTAGGGTTTACGCGTAGTGAAACCGGTGCGATTTTTCCCATATACGCCGCTACATCGTTTAATCGTACTAGCTCACTGGCAGACTCTACGTTAAAGCAGAAAATGCCGGCTTCCAATGCTGCGCGCATTTCCTCTGCAGTTTTACCTACACCAGAAAATACTACCTTTTTCGGGTCGCCACCGGCGGCAATTACGCGTGCCAGCTCGCCGCCAGATACGATATCAAAACCAGCACCCAGTTTGGCGAACAAGTTCAGAATAGCCAAGCTAGGATTAGATTTTACGGCGAAGCAAACCAGATGGTTCGCATCTTTAAAGCCAGCGCTAAAGCGCTCAAAAGCCTGACTCAGTGCGGCTTTTGAGTATACATAGCAAGGTGAGCCGAAGTTTTCTGCAATTTGAGTTAGTGCTACATCTTCTGCGTGCAGCACGTTGTTTTTAAGTGTAAAAGTATTCACAGTAATGTCTTAATGATAGAGATTTAAAATGCCGGGTTTATTTGCTGGATGTGCTCGGCTGAGGGTATGCTTTCTCAGGTATATATAGCGGGCCTTTAGTGCCACAGCCTACCAAAATCAGATGGGCAATCAAAAGTAATGTAATTTTTTTTGTATATGGCGTCATAGTTGTTTGGTCTGGTGCTTAGAATAAATTAATTATTCAAGGCATTGAATAATGCCACGTATATTTTAGCATTTTTTAGCTAGCGTAATGTTAAGCTAATGTTATAGAAAGCTATTTTAACCGTTTATTCGCTGATATTTACCGACTGTCAGTTGCTGATAGACATGGGTTGTTTTCAATAGCATGATACATTTAAGTAAAAGGGGAATTAAATTGAGTATCCTAGCAAAATCACAATATGGCAACAGAATAGGCTGGCACTTTTTGTGTCAAATGCAAAAGCGGCAGCGAGGTTTTACATTAGTTGAGTTGATGATTGTTGTTGCTATTGTTGGCATGCTAGCAAGTATAGCTTTACCTGCTTACACTAATTATGTGAAAAAAGCTAAAGCAGCAGAGGCTCCTTCGGTGTTGGCTGATGCTAGAGTGAAAATGGAACAGTACTTTCAGGATAACCGCACATATGTAGGTGGTCCGTGCCCTCAAAATATCAAAAATTTTAGTTTTGTTTGTAATTCAACAGCTACTACCTATTCATTAACAGCAAACGGGGTTGGAGATATGAGCAACTTTCAATTTGTTATTAATCAAGACAATGCTAAATCATCTGTCTACGATGGCAACAGTGGTGCGGGCTGCTGGTTAACAAGTAAGAGTGGCACATGTTAGCCTTTCGCACAAATCTGAATCGAATGCGTTGGGTTAGTGCTCATCGTTTTGGTTTTAGTTTGATTGAATTAATGGTTGCTGTGACTGTGATTGGTGTTCTGGCTGTTTTTGCGCTACCTAGCTACACCATTTGGATTGAGAATACTAGGATCAGAAATGCAGCGGACTCAATTAACACTGGTTTGCAGAAGGCAAGGGTTGAAGCGCTAAAGCGTAATGCAGATGTTAAGTTTGAGCTTGGGGTCGGCTCTGAATGGAAAGTTGGCTGCGTTACAGTTACCACTGACTGCCCAAGCCTAATCGAAGCGAGAAGTATTAAGGAGGGTTCTTCTGCAAGCGTATCTGTCACCACAATACCAGTAGGTGTTAGTGTGCTCGTTTTTACAAGCTTAGGACGTGTCCGCTCTATAGCTGAAGGTGCTCCAGAAACGCCTTTTACGCAGATTCAAGTTGATAATGTATCGATGAGTGGCTCGGATAGTCGAGATTTGAGAATTTTGATTGATGCTGGTGGTGCTGGCAAGTTGTGTGATCCTTATACTGGTTTGTCTGACACTGACCCAAGAAAATGTCCAAGTTGAGGTGCTCGAATGATTAAGCAACGTCAAATAAATAAAAGTAAGCGCACATGTGTTGAAAGCGGGAGTCTTAAATCTAAAACTCAGCAGGGCATTGCTTTGCTTGAGGCTATGATTGCAATTCTCATTTTCTCTATGGGTATATTGGCTTTAGCTGGGTTGCAAGGTGCGCTGATTAAAAATACATCTGATGCCAAATATAGAGCAGAGGCCACTTTCATTGCGCAACAGCGCATTGGCTTGATATGGGTTGGTACTGGTCTTGCAGACTATATTGAGATTAATACTGATATATCAAATTTATTACCTAATGGTACACGCTCAGTTGCGATTTCGCCAGATCGTGTTGTGACAGTTACTGTGAGTTGGCAGTTGCCAGGTGAGGTGAGGCATACCTATAGCACTAATGCAAGAATAGAAGGTGTCTAGATGAGCTTTCAAAAAAAATATTTAGCTTACAACCCCATATGTCAATCGGGTTTCAGTTTGATTGAGTTGATGGTCGGTTTGGTCATAGGTTTAATTGCAGGTCTTGTGATTATGCAAGTATTCTCAGTATTTGAAGGACAAAAGCGCAGCACTTCAGGTACAGCTGATGCGCAAACTAACGGCAGTATTGCACTGCATTATATCCAGCGAGATGTGCAAATGGCAGGTTATGGTTTGCCTATGCCAAGTGCTGACGAGGAAAATGCCTCGCTTAAATGTGACCCAGCACCAGTGTTTGATCACGATAATGATCCTGTCACTCCAGACCTTGATGTGTTTCCTTTGGTGATTAGAGATGCTGCCAGTGCTGATGGGGTGAGTGATGTAGTCACAGTGCGTTTTAGCCGCACTGCTATGGGAGCCGTGCCCGTTAAAATTGTGAATTCCACAAATGCTAACGCTGCTACAGGATTAGCTGCTGAAAATAATATTGGTTGCAATGACAATGACATCGTCTTAATTAGTCAAGGCTCATTGTGTCGCATGACACGTATCGCAGATGCTAACGGATCACCAGATACATTACAGAATATTAGCTTAATTGGATCTACGCCAGCGGGTGCGCCAATTGCTATTGGTGCAAAGATAGCTTGTATGGGCGACTGGCGTGATTATCGATATGATATTGTTAATAATCAGCTTCGCTTAGACGGCGTGCCGATTGTGTCAGAAATTGTGAATATGCAGGCACAATACGGTATATCTGCTGTAGCTAATAGTAACCAAGTGGTCAATTGGGTTAATGCAACGGGCGTTTGGGCTGCTCCAACAATAGTTGACAGAAATAGAATTAAAGCATTGCGAATAGTCGTGGTGGCGCGCAATAACTTATTAGAAAAAGACAATGTTACTGCTCGATGTACAACGGCAAAAGGGGTGACTAACAATGGCCCGTGTGCTTGGGATGACGCAGCCTTTGACGCTGCACCTGCTATTGATTTATCAGCAATAGACAATTGGCAAAGATATCGCTATAAAACATTTGAAACAATCATTCCATTACGTAATATTCTTTGGTCTAAGGATGCGTTATGAGTGTCCGATTTCTTCACTCTATCAAGCAGCAAGGTGTCGTATTGTTTGTTGCATTAATTGCATTGGTTGTCATGTCATTAGCTGCTGTTGCACTTATTCGATCTGCGGATACTAATACTATTATTGCAGGCAATATGGCTTTAAAGCATAGTGCATTAGTGTCATCTGACCGTGGCGTAGAAACGGCTTTAAATTGGTTGGGGGCTCAAGCTATTGCTAACCCGGAGAACCTATATGTAGATAACTTGGCACAAGGGTATTACGCAACATTTGTACCTGAAAAAGGCTCGCCAAATTTAGATTCAACTGCGGTATTAAAATCAGATGCAACTTGGGCTGCAGCGGGGCTCGCTACAGGTGACGGTATAGTTGGTGGTAAAGAAGCAAGTAGTGGCAATAATATACGGTTTATCATTCAGCGCATGTGTAGAAATACCGTTGCTCCCGCCAGCAATATATGTTTACTGGGCGATCCTGAAATCGGCAATGGTAGTAAAAAAGTGGTGCCTGGTGATTTAGGAGGAGCCGAAATTAATACGCAACAAAGTCCAATTTACCGCATTACAACACGTGTGGTTGGTGTTAAAAATACGGTTAGTTATGCACAGACATATGTCTATTAGGAGTTAGCTATGCAACGAGATCATCAAAAATACATAAGCCTATTTAACCGTATAGCTGTGGTCGCTTTTGCCTTTAACTTCTTGCTACCTCATGTTGCTATTTCTGCCCCAGTGACTTCACCACTGGATCTAGCTACTGTACCATTAGCAAATAGTCCTACCATCACTATACAGCCAAATCTTTTATTTATTTTAGATGACTCTGGTAGTATGAGCTGGGATTACATGCCAGATTGGGCTAATAGTAGTAATGATTCGCAATTTAGAAATACTAGCTACAATACTGTTGCTTATAATCCTAGCATCCGCTATTTACCCCCAGTGTTTTTTAATGCATCAGGTTTAAATACAACTCAGTATCCTAGTCAAATTGGGCAAGATACTGCCACTGGTGCCAGTTCAGCTACTAAACCAAATTGGCGGCAAGTTAAGAGTAATGCTTACACAGGCTCAGGCTATGCTACAGGAACTAAAAATTTAGAGACTGACTCTCTATTTTTTCATGTTGTGGCTGGCGAGTTTTGTACTAAACGAGATCTTAAAGTATGCGCGGCGCAGTCCACACCAAGTACAACATATCCATATCCAGCAACTGTTAGGTGGTGTAATACATCGGGAAATGCAACAGCTGTTTCACCTGCAGCAGGTAGCTGCCAAGCAACACAAGTAGGAAGTTTTACTAACTTGAGGATGCCAAGCGCTCGCGTTGCAACTATTACTGTTTCGAATGGCTCAGGTGGAACAACCAGTGTTTCTTCAGTGAAAGTCGGAGGGATAGAGTTACTTTCTGCAACCACAGCAAGTTTTAATAATAACAATAACTTAGCATCTGAAATTTCAAGCAAAATTAATAGCTGTACCTATACAGTGACTGGCACTTGCGGTTCAAGGGGGTATTTTTCAATAGTTTCGGGTAATGACGTTACCGTGTATGCATCACCAACCGCCGCTGCCGCAAATGTTACTAGTACACCAGTCATTATTAAGTCTGGAGGTAGAAATGTTACCCCTACTGCTTTTTCTGTTAACTCTGTACCCGGTAAAACTTTACCAGTGGTTATTTCCTCGTCACTCAATAGTTACACATTGCCTGGCTCAGCAGTTAAGGCGGCCAGCCGTACAGATTGCGCAGGCACAACTTGCACTTATGTTGAGGAAATGACCAATTATGCAAACTGGTATACCTATTATGGTACGCGTGGGCAATCTATGAAAACCTCAGCTAGTATTGCCTTCAAAGATGTGACAGAAGATTACCGTGTGGGGTTTATGACTACATCAACTAGATCTGATCAAATGCTTAATTTTGATACATTTAATAATACTCAAAAGGCAAATTGGTATAGTAAATTTTTTGCTGCGCCAGCAGACAGAAGCACACCACTTAGAGGCGCATTATCAAAAGCAGGCCGTATTTATGCGAATGAGACATTAGCGAAGCGAGGGGTTTTTACGGATCCGATGCAGTATGAATGTCAGCAAAATTTTACTTTGCTGACGACTGATGGGTATTGGAACACAGGGGACGAAACGTCAACTTATGCGGGTGGGCCACTTGGCTTAAATGCTGCCAATGTGGGGAATATGGATAGTGCACTTAATAATACGCCACGACCAATGCGAGAGGGTACACCAGCTCGTCCTGATACATTGGCAGACATAGCTAAATATTATTTTGATACCGATATACGCACAAGTGCTTTAAGTAATTGTACAGGAGCTAAAGGTGATAATGTGTGTAACTCACCAGCACCATCAACGGCTAATCAAAAGCAAAATATGGTCACGCTTACCCTCGGTATGGGCGTTGATGGTACTTTATCTTATACATCAGATTATAAAATAGCGACTTCAGGTGACTTTGCTGATATTAAGAATAATGTAAATAACTGGCCAGACCCTATCGCTTATACTGAATCAGAGCGTATTGACGACCTTTGGCATGCGGCAGTTAACGGTGGTGGCACCTATTTCAGTGCGAAAAATCCCACAGATTTGGTGAGTCAACTTAAAGAGGCTTTAGCTTCTATTCAGGTAAAGCTTGGATCAGGATCTGCTGCTGCTACTAGTACACTAAACCCAGTGACTGGCGATAACAATGCCTATGTGGCGAGTTACACTTCTGGCTATTGGATTGGCAACCTTGAAAAGCGTAATATTGATGTTGACTCTGGGGTAGTTAGTAAATCAGCAGATGTTTGCGTAGAAGATGTTGTTCCTTCTGCATCATGTGTCAGCCCATCTAGTGTTGTGCCTGATGGCAGTGGCGCATATAACTGTGTGACACCTAATGTAACAGACCCGCTTGCATGTAGTGGAACATTGGAGGGAACTGACTGCAAAGTGCCGATGACTATTGCTTGTCCTGGAACCTTAAAAAACAAAGTAGCTAACTTTACAGATACACGCAAAATCTACATGAACAACGGCGGAGTTCTAACAGATTTTACATTAGCTGCAGTTACCTCAGCTGGCTTAGCAAGTACTTTTCAACCAGCTTTTCTGGCTGCGAACTTAACACAGTGGCCAACCTTAACTGCCGAGCAACAGGCAAACGTTACCTCTGCACGTTTACTTGCTTATTTGCGTGGGCAAACTGGCTATGATGAGAGTGCAGTAGATCCTAAGAATAAGATTTTTCGTAAACGCCAAGCAGTATTGGGTGATGCAGTTGACTCTAAACCAGCGTTTTTAGGAAAACCAACTTTTAAATATTTGGATGCCGGTTATGCTGCATTTAAAGAAGCAAAAGCAACGAGAGCTAAAACAGTGTTTATGGGCGCCAATGATGGGATGTTACATGCGTTTGATGCCGCTTCGCTAGCAGAAATCTGGACTTACGTCCCTAGCATGGTGATTCCAAATATGTGGAAGCTTGCAGATACTGCCTATGGTAATAAGCATAGTTACTATGTGAATGGTGATCCTATTATTTCTGATGTTTATGATGGGGCTGCTTGGAGAACGATATTGGTTGCAGGTTTAAATGGCGGTGGTCGTGGGTACTACGCATTAGATGTTACTAACCCCACTAGCCCGACCCTTTTATGGGAGTTCGATGCAGATGATGAACCGAACCTTGGCTATACATTTGGTACACCCATCATTACTAAAAAATCTGATGGTACGTGGGTGGTGCTAGTGACTTCAGGCTATAACAATATTCCAGATAACAGTGCCTTTTACTCACTTACGAATACTAAGTTTAAGCCTAATAATCCAGCACTTTATAATGGAGGTGATGGTAAAGGCTACCTCTATGTGTTAAATGCAATTTCAGGCACTAAAATTTCTGAAATATCAACAGGTGTTGGTAATACATCATTACCAAGTGGTTTAGCAGAAATTAGCGCCTATGCCGATGACCCAGAAAAAAACAATACTGCTACTTATGTCTATGGTGGAGATTTGTTAGGCAACCTGTGGCGGTTTAATCTTGCTAGTAATAGCAAGTTATTATTTGCTACGCTCCAAGCATCAGGTGCTCAGGCAATTACTACTAGCCCAGAGCTAGGTACTATTAAAAATAAACGCGTGGTGTTTGTTGGAACAGGTAAGTACCTTGAGATCAGTGATCTTACGGACATTAGTAAACAAACACTTTACGCAATAAAAGACGATAATGCGAGCTCTACACTTGCAGATCCTCGGTCTGTCCTTGTCCCCCAAACTATCGTGCCTGATGGTTTTGATACTCGTAAAAGTGGCAGTAATAACGCAGTTGATTTTAGTACTGGCTTAGGTTGGTATGTTGATTTTCCTGATAAGGGGGAGCGTCAGAATGTAGCGTCACAATTGGTTCTTGGCACGCTACTTGTACCAACAACCGTACCAACCTCTTCAGCTTGCCAGCCTGCTGGATACGGTTGGCTCACTTTCCTTGATTATGAGACTGGTAAAGCCGTTAATAATTTAGGCTCAAATATAGTTTCACTAAGAACTAACGCACCTACGGTTGGTTTTAATGTGGTGTATATTAATGGTGAACCTAAGGTATCGATTGTTACAGCAGATGACCCAACACCTAAAAGATTTGACGTTCCATTTACTGGTTCTGGTACTGGTTTCCAAAAGCATAGATCGATTTGGAGAGAGTTAAACTTCTAAAATGACATCATTGCTTTATTAATACATGATGCTGAAGCTGAGTTAGGTGGCTGACTATAAATAAGTTGTGAATGGTGAAGCTATAGTGATGGTTTCACCATTGATGATAGTTAGCGTTGCAGTTTATTCGATTGCGGCGGAGATAATCAATCAATAAAGTTTTATGGTGTTTGTGTTGTATGCATCGTTAATAAATGTACTTACTCTGGTCTAGTGGTTGAGATGGCGGTAACGGTTTGCTCTAGCACCTCACCATTTTTCTCAGTTTTACGTATTTTTACCGGAATATTCCGGTAGTCTAAGGCAAGCCATACTTCTGTTTTCTCTTGGCTACCGCCACTTTTTAATAAATGTAATGTTTTAAGATCGCCAAGTTTAGTGGCGATTGATTCTTCACCTTCAAAGCTATATGTATAAGTCCGTAGATATTTACCATTTGTCATGGTGATCTGCGTAGAATTTAGTGGTGGCGTAAACATAAACTGGTACATAAAACTTAAAAAATCCTGAGTTCCTTCTGGTAAAGGTGCCGACTTCTTTCCCTTCTTGCTTGTCATTTCAATTAAACCGTCTGACCACAATAAATGCGCGTATTGATTCTTTTCAGGATTGTTGCCATATTGATAGGCGTAATAAGTAGGCTTTAAGCCTTTTTCATTTATATCACCTTCGCTATACTGTTCTAACTTGCTTAAGAATAGTGCCGCTAAGCCTTTGGCTTCGGTAATGCCTGTTAATTGATAGGTGTTGACACGTGGATTCATAATAAATGTAATCTGCGTTGTGCCAAGTATACCTAGGTCATTGCTGCGAGTGATTTCGAATTCTGTATGCACGTATGTATAAGGCTGAGTGATTTCTGTGTTGGTACTATTGTTTACCTCTGCAATAGAAGTGTCTTCTATGGAATTCTCTTCTACTAATAAACCTTCATCTTCGGCTGTATAAATGGACTCTTTAGATATTTCTTTGTTGATTGGGATGCTAGGTGTTGATTGATTGATGGGAGTATCTTCACTATTTAGTAAAGGCTGAGGCGTCACTGAGCCTGGAGTTTTTTCATCTTTATTAGGAGTTTTAAGTTCTTGTTTAATTGAGTTCTTACTTGTTTTATCTTTATCCTCTTGAGGACGCTTATTCTCTGGCAGTGCTTTAACCAAGCGCATATTAATAGTGATTAGTTTATTAATGTCAGAAGGCAATGACGTTGGGTAGCCAGTGAGAAAAACTGTATGAAAAATCAAAGAAATAAAGGCTGCAATAAATAAAGATTTGTTTTGGCTAAAGCGTAATTTTAAGGTGTTCAGCATTATTTTGATTTGTTATACGTTATGTTGGATTTTATGACTTTTTTCCTGATTTTCCCAAACTATCATCAAGCAATTGATGTGTAATCAACCCGTTCACCACACCAAAAAACAGCGCAGCCATGGCAAAAATAGGGACTAAGTAAGCCACGCTGGAATGTGGGATCAACCATAGCCTTACTATAATTAATTGGCCTGTTATGTGTGCAAAAGCAGCGAGTATGCTTAACGATACTGGGCCAAAGTGTTCTTTTGGTAAGTGCGTACTTAACCATAATACACCTAGACTCAGCAATGCACCGGTTAGGCTGAGTATAAAAGTAGGTGATAGAAACTGCCCTAGTAACATGCTACTGGCAAATACCCGTAGTATGCTCACCCAAGCCGCGCTAGCAAAGCCATATTTAAGCAATACATAGAGCGTTACTATGTTTGCGATGCCAGGCTTTACGCCGGGTAATGGCGATGGAACCACGGCCTCTAGCATATGCAACGCAATGGCAAGCGCGGCCAGTTTAGCAATGCGGTGGTCTTCTATGGTGGTTTTGATCTGCATCGTTAATAGCGTGTCTATAGGTTTATCGTCTATGAGATTTACCGCGTAATACTAGTACTAATAACTGAGCGAGTCATAATGTTTTGTTTCACCAATCAGTTCTAAGCTGAGTTGATTGGGTAGGCAAACCGCGGCCTGCCCCGAGTGTGATAGCCAGCCTTGGTGTACACAGTATTGATTATGGCATGGGGATTGGGAAAATCTCGCTTTGCCATTCATTATGCTCACGGTAGCGGCGCCAAGGGCGCCCTGCACGTGGATGTCCCTTTGCTGGTTGAGGCTATATGTGCCATATATGGTGTCGCCAAGCCGAATTTGTACGCGGGTTGCACCCTCGTGCGACCATAGTTGCTGAAATAATGCGGCCACTAAGACGATGCTAATGGTCAGTACGCACCAATCACCAATCCGCATGACATGGATTTTGGTTTTAATTGTGGCTTTAATGTATAGCAGTAACTTGAGCATGTAAGTGCTTCTTAAAGTCTGCATCCAGCCAAGTGAGCTTGGTTTGCATTTCTGGCGTCACAAAAACTTGAGCGGCTTGATCAATCACCATGTAGTGTTGGACGCCCATGGCTGCTGCTATTTCTGCTTTGCTTACTAATGGCTCAATAAAAATCGGCTTGGATGCAACGTCAGATAAGGCACCGGCTTGTGTACTATGCGCTGCTTGTGGCGGAATTAGCACGGTAACCGCCTGTGTGTGCTGTACTGGGTAGCCCGTGCGAGGGTCGATAATGTGGCAATAGCGTTTGCCATCTAACATGAAATAGCGCTGATAATCACCCGATGTGCCAATTGCCCAGCCATCGGCTAAATCCAGTGTTGCAATGGCGGCAGGTTTGCGTGGGTACTGTATGCCTACGCGCCAAGGTGCGTCACCATGTTGACCCAGTGCGATGATATTGCCCCCTATGTTGATGAGTGCATTCTGGACCTGTTGCTTGCGTAAATAATCCACAGCCTGATCTAACGCATAACCTTTGGCATAGCCGCCTAAATCCAGGTTTACATTTGGATTTTTACTGTAGGCGGTGTTGTTTTTAATGACGATATCCGACATGCGCGGATTAGCCTTAACTAGGTTGCTTATATGCGCTTTATCAATATTCACTGCACTAAATTCATCGCGCTGAAAGCCCCAGGCACTTATTAAATGGCCGATGCTGGGGTTGAATAAACCATTAGACTGTTGTGATAGTTTAGTTGCGTCGAGCAAGATCTCAGCCATGCGAGGGCTGATGTTGGCGGCTGGCTTGCCTGAGCTGAAGGCTGCGTTAAGAGTGCCTAGTTCACTGGCTTGGTTATCGGCTGCGGGCTTCCACGCATGTAACTGCTGATGCAAGTGCTGAAAGTCTTGCAGTATATGATTAGTCAGTGTTCTGGCGCGCGCTTCAGGTTCGCCATAAATGCTGATATCAACCAGTGTGCCGAATACATAGCTTTGGCTGTGATAGAGCCTAGGTTGGTTGTAAGCGATGAGCCCCCATATTGCTAGGCAGCATGCTGCTACAAACAATAAGGGTTTTAATCCTTTACGCATTTATGAATGCTGTTGTTGCTCTAGCGCATTGATAAAGATACGGGCTGGGTTACAGTCGGTTTGGTTGGCAATTTCCACCATGCCAGTGGGGCTGGTGACGTTGATTTCGGTGAGATGCTCACCAATCACGTCTAGGCCGACTAGGAATAAGCCCGTCTGTTTTAATACTTTACCAACGGTGGTTGCAATTTCACGATCACGTTCTGTGAGCGGTTGTGCAACGCCAGTACCGCCGGCAGCTAGGTTGCCGCGCGTCTCCCCAGCCATCGGAATCCGTGCCAGTGCATAAGGCAATGGTTCACCATCAATGACAATAATACGCTTGTCGCCTTGCACAATGGCTGGCAGGTAACGTTGTGCCATCACAGTTTGCGCGCCAAACTGGGTGATGGTTTCTAGAATCACGCTGATATTGGGGTCTTGTAATGTCAGGCGGAAAATACTGCTGCCACCCATGCCATCTAAAGGTTTTACTACAATATCCGCATGCGTATTAAGAAACTCGCGGATTAATGCCTGATTCGCTGTGACTAGGAACTCCGGTGCAAACTGCGGAAAGCGCGTCACTGAGAGCTTTTCATTCCAGCCACGAATCGCACTAGGGTCGTTGAATACACGCGCCCCTTGCTGGGCGGCTATTTCCAGCAGATAGGTGCTGTAAAGGTACTCGTTATCAAACGGTGGGTCTTTACGCATGATGATGGCGTCAAACTCACTGGGCGCAAACTCCGCCTTTTCTGCAGTCACATAACTTTCGCCCGTAAAGCTAAACTGCTGCACGTTGATTCTGGCCTGTGCGCCACGCAGGAACAGATCATGCTGCATACTCACAAACAGTTCATGGCCACGCTGACTGGCCTCGCGCATAATGGCAAGGCTAGTGTCTTTATAGCTTTTTAAGCTGGCGAGCGGGTCCAGAATAAAGACTAGTTTCATAGGTGCAGGCTTTATTGGTTAAGAGGATCTTGTTCTTGTAACTCGATGGCGGCCGCTAATAATGCTAAACGCGCAACAACACCGTACGCATAAAAACGGTTAGGGGTGGCATCTGGCGAGCCCGCACAGTCAGGCAAGGTGCAGGGTTTCTCAAACGCTAACGGCACAAAATGTGAGCCGGGTGCGTTCAGGTTTTCATCCACGCCTCTGCCGGTGTGCACACGGTAAAAGCCGCCAATCACATAGTGATCCATCATATAGACCACAGGCTCTGCAACGGCATCATTGATGCTCTCGAAGGTATAAACACCCTCTTGGATAATTACCTCAGTAACTTCCAAGCCCTCTTTAATCACGGACATTTTGTTGCGAGCCTTGCGATTCAGGCCGCGTACGTCATCCGGTGATTTTACGGTCATAATGCCCATGCCATAGGTGCCAGCATTGGCCTTTACAATCACAAACGGTTCTTGTGTCACGCCGTACTCTGCGTATTTGAGTTTAATTTTTTCAAGTAATGATTCTACTTTGGCAGCAAGGCAGTCTTCACCGGTTCTGGCGTTAAAGTCAATTTCACCGCAGGTTTCGAAATACGGGTTGAGCAACCATTCATCAATGCCGAGTAAATCTGAAAACTCGCGTGCCACACGGTTGTAGGCAGCAAAATGTTGTGATTTTCTGCGTGTGCTCCAGCCTGCGTACAGCGGTGGGATTAGGTTTTGCTCTAAATTCTGCAGAATCTCTGGAATGCCGCCAGATAGATCATTGTTCAGCAGAATTGCACAGCTATCAAACTCGCTGAGTTCGGTGTCACCTATCGTAGCGGCCGCTAGCTTGAGGCGATTGCCTTCGCGTACCACAGGCTCTAGCAATAATGGCTGGCCGTCATGGGTTTCCAGTACCGTGGGTTCAGTGATTTCTGGGGAGATAGAGCCGATTCTTACGTTCATCCCCGCTTGTTTTAATATATTGGCAAGCTCTACAACATTGCGCAAATAATAAGTATTGCGGGTGTGGTTTTCAGGAATGATCAGTAAACGGCTGGCCTCAGGGCAGATTTTTTCAACCGCGACCATCGCCGCATGTACGCTTAAATGTAGGAAATCCGGATTCAGGTTGTTAAAGCCACCGGGGAACAAGTTGGTATCAACCGGGGCTAATTTAAAACCAGCATTACGTAAATCAACCGACGCGTAAAATGGTGCTGCATGATCTAACCATTGTGTGCGAAACCAATGCTCAATTTTCGGCATGGCATTTAGCATGCTTTTTTCTAGAGATAACAGTGGGCCATTGAGTGCTGTTGTTAAATGCGGAACCATATTTTCCTTTTTTTTAAAACTTTAACGCGGTTGTTTAGAGGTTATTACCAATACTGGAGCTCCATCGTTAAGTGATTACTTGATGCGCTTGAGCGTCAGCATGATAGCTACTTCTTACCATGGGGCCACTGGCAGTATTATTAAAGCCCATTGCATCAGCTTTTTGTTTTAAAGTTTCAAAAGTTTGAGGTTCCACATAGCGCATCACCGGTAAATGGTGCACGCTAGGCTGTAGGTATTGCCCCAATGTCAGCATGCTGACATTGTGCGCGCGCAAATCTTGCATCACCGCTAAAATTTCCTCATCCGTTTCGCCTAAGCCTAGCATCAGGCCAGATTTAGTCGGCACATGCGGGTACATCTCACCAAATACTTTTAATAGGTTTAATGAGTTTTGGTAGTCTGAGCCTGGTCGTGCTTGCTTATACAGCCTAGGAATGGTTTCCAGGTTATGGTTCATCACATCAGGCGGAGCTTTACGCAGTATCTCCATGGCTACATCTAGGCGGCCACGAAAGTCCGGCACTAAGATTTCGATTCGGATATTGGGTGAGTGTGCACGTACTGCCTGAATACAGTCAACAAAATGCTGGGCGCCACCATCCAATAGGTCGTCACGATCTACACTGGTAATCACCACATAGTTTAGGCGCATCTGTGCAATGGTTTTTGCCAGGTTTTCCGGTTCGTTAACGTCTGGAGGTAACGGTTTGCCGTGCGCTACGTCGCAAAATGGGCAGCGGCGCGTGCAAATGTCACCCAAAATCATAAAGGTGGCGGTGCCACCACTAAAGCACTCACCGATATTAGGGCAGCTGGCTTCTTCACATACAGTATGTAGATTATTTTCACGCAGTACACGTTTGATTTCCTGATAGCGCTCGCCATCAGGCACTTTCATGCGTATCCAGTCAGGTTTGCGCTGCACTGGCTGCGGAATAATTTTAATCGGTATGCGCGATGTTTTTGCCGCGTCAATTTCTTTTACACCAGCAACTTTGGGTGTTTTGTTAGGGGTTACGTTGGTCATACAAATGCTCTAGTTTGCTGGCAAGCATTGTTACAAGTTGCTCACCAATGGTTTGTATATTGGCATCAATGCCGAGGTCTTTGGTTTGTGTCACTGCCAACCCTTTGTAGCCGCAAGGATCAATCGCGCTAAATGGGCTTAAATCCATGTCTATATTCAGGCTAAGGCCGTGGTAACAGCAGTTGCTCTTCACACGTAAGCCTAGTGATGCAATTTTGGCCTCTGGTGCGTTTGCTAAGTTTACATAAACGCCGGGCGCATCGGCTTTTGCCACTGCGCTTACATGGTATTGCGCCAGTAATTCTATCACTGTATGTTCCAGCAGGCTGACCAAACTGCGTATATTAAGCTGGCGCCTTGATAAGTCTAATAAGACGTAAAGGACGACTTGTCCCGGTCCGTGATAGGTGATTTTACCGCCGCGATCCGTATTCACAACGGCAATGTCATGCCGAGACGGCGGCACGACTTGCTTGCGGTTAAGTCCTAGCGAGTAAACCGGCGTGTGCTCGGTGAGCCATATTTCATCAGCAGAGTCGGCCGTGCGCGCCGCGGTGAACTGCTGCATTGCCTCGACTGTAGCTTCAAATGAGGTAATGCCGAGATTTCTAACAATAATATTGGCTAGCATCGCAAGATGATGCGCATCTTAAAGCGTGTATTTCACTAAAGGATGCGCAGTTAATAGGCGATAAACATCATCAAGCTGCGCCTGTGAATCTACATCTACCGAGCAGGTCAGGCTGATGTATTTGCCGTTGGTACTAGCGCGCATTTCCACATGCTCAGCACTAAAGCTGGGCACGATGGTTTGAATCAAGCCAATAATCGTCGTGGAGAATATTTCTTGCGTTTCGCCCATCACCTTAATGGGAAAGCTGCATGGAAACTCGATAAGTGGCGGTGTGGTTTGCGGGTCAATATCGGTCATCGTTATCACTTACTGCATCAGTAGTTTAATAGAGTCCCAAGCGCGGCCAAACAAGCCTGCAGTCGCAACGGATCTGTCCGCTACTAATGCACGTTCGCTAATGGTTTTGCCATTTAATACAAATTTAACTTGCCCAATCACTTGGCCTTTTTTGATAGGAGCGATCAGCGGTTGTGTGCTTGAAGCAATGGCTTTTACGTTAGCGTATTCACCTTTAGGCAATGTAAGGTATAGGTCATTTGCGGTGGTGGAGTTGATTTCATTCACTTCACCTTTCCAAACTTTAAGCTTGCTCACAGGCTTGTTTTGCTTGTATACCAAGGTTGAGTCAAAGAATTGAAAACCGTAGTTTAATAATTTTTGGCTTTCTGTCGCGCGCGCTGTGTCGGTTGGTGCACCTAAAATGACAGAGATGTAACGCGTATTGTCGCGTTTTGCGGTTGAAATTAAGCAATAACCTGCAGATTCAGTATGGCCGGTTTTCATACCATCTACATTAGGGTCTAACCATAATAGACGGTTGCGGTTAGGTTGTTTGATGTTGTTGTAGGCGTACTCTTTCACTGAGTATAAGCGTTTGTACTCTTCTGGGAAGTCACGAATCAGCGCCATTGATAAGGTCGCCAAGTCTTCTGCCGTAGTGTAGTGCTGAGGGTCTGGCAGACCGGTAGCGTTCATGTAGTGGGTGTTCTTCATGCCTAGGCGTTCAGCTTCTTTGTTCATCATTTGCGCAAACAACGGCTCAGAGCTTGCAATGCCTTCTGCAAGGGTAATAGATGCATCGTTACCTGACACAATGATCATGCCGTGTAATAGCTCATCCACCGTTGCTGGTTTGTTAGGCTCAATAAACATTTTTGAGCCTTCTGTTTTCCACGCATG
>Ga0208751_100093_pt1 | contig 32216 bp, 31 predicted proteins | sample LakWasMet22_HOW5_2_FD_183868 | JGI IMG/M metagenome (GOLD analysis project Ga0208751, IMG submission 183868) | Freshwater sediment methanotrophic microbial communities from Lake Washington under simulated oxygen tension - Sediment Metagenome... | ecosystem: Environmental > Aquatic > Freshwater >... | reverse complement strand
GAGTATGCAGCCAATACTTTCCAGCGACACAGAAGCGTCAGGCCCTTCAGCTTCTGACAATATCCAAACATCTCCTTGTCGCTGGTAACGTTCGATAATTGGTTGATCCTGCGTCACCAACAGATATTCGCGAAGTGAGGGGATTTTACGGTAATGGGCAAACTTGCCACCCCGATCATAAGCTTCGGTAGAAGGCGACAGCACTTCAATCAGTACCGTAGGATTGAGCAAGGTATCGATATGAGCGTCTTCAAATTGCGGCGACCCACAAACAACCGCAATGTCAGGATAATGATAACTGCGGGCTTCCGCTGCTTTGACACGCATATCATTGATATACGCTTCGCAAGGGCGTTTTTTGAGTTGAGCACTTAACTCCCGTGCAATATTAACCGTTACCAGATTATGCTTGCGGCTGGCACCGGTCATCGCATAAATTTGGCCATCGTGAAATTCGCTTTTACAAAGCGCACTTCGTTCTAAAGCTAAATACTCTTCGGCGCTGTAATGAATTTGGTTAGCTACGGCTGGCATGAATCACCTCGTTAGAGAATCATTTGTAAAAATCATTCGACAACCTTTAACACCGCCAAATGCTCGCTACTTTCGGTATAAACCAGATCACCGCTGCAACACAAAATAACCGCGTATTAAGGCTTCTTCTTTAGCCTCATCATTAATATGAAAAGCAGCTATGGCGCCATATTACTTAAATGCCTTTTGACATCCTCACCGCCCTAAAGGACGGAGATTCCTACTGCTTTCAGCCCAAAAGGGCTGAATAGCTTCGGTGGGTTCCTGTTACTGAGGCATTACAGCACCGTTCACTTAGCAGGCGAGCCGGGCATGTCCTGCCCTTAGGATATTAATGGCCGCGTTGAGGTCTGCATTTTCTGCATACCCACATTCGACGTACTCAAACTTGGGCAGACTTTACGAATGGCAGGGCCATTATTCTTACGAAAGTTAGCGATGGTTTTGAAGTCTGGTATCAAGCGCCCCATCAGCCAGATCAGTTCCAAATTGCGCTGGCTTTCGCGCTCCAAACGACGGCTGGATTGAATGCGGTTCAGGTAATCATAGATGTATAATTTGAGTAGTACAGCGGGATGGTAGACGGGACGTCCTGTTGCTAGAGGTTTAACAGCATCGAATCCCAATTGTTCAAAGTCAGGGTGTTCAACAAACACATCAACTACCCGGACGGGATTATCATCTGCGACATAATCATCGAGTCGTTCAGGAAATAGAGTCACCTGGGTTCGGTCAGTACTTTGAATGAAGCGTTTCATCTGCACTTTCGGTTGGTTGCCGTAAGTCTATTTTACTTGAAATCGGCGTTTTGACACCGCCTGGGTCGAATTCGTATATTAATTTTATTTTGTTAGTGTCTGCTTATTTAAATTATAGGTGGTGATATTTTTTTCGAATACTCCATCAATCATTTACCTCCAAGTTAACCCACAAGCTTTCAACATTAGCTGTATTGCAATCTTCTATACAAAAATGTATGCTAATTCTAAATACCTTGGATACTATTTATGCAACATATTCAAACCAAAGAAGCAGTTTCTATCAACATACGCGCCAAAGCTAAGCAGCGCGACCTCATCGACCAAGCCGCAACCCGTTTGGGCCGTAGTCGATCTGATTTTATGCTTGAGGCTGCTTGTCGTGAAGCTGAAGACGTTTTGCTTGACCAGGCTTTTTTCTCAGTTGATGCAGGAACGTTTGCCAAGTTTCAACGGCTACTCGATCAACCGCTTCCGCCAACTGATAAATTACGCAGATTACTTAAAACAAAAGCGCCCTGGGAGAAATGATCGAATTTAATCTTAAGCCGCCTTCACCGATCAATGCAGATCAAGATCTGGCAAATTTTGACTGCGGCAATAAATCTCTGAATGAATGGCTAACGAAACGTGCGTTAAAAAATAATGCTACTGGCGCTTCACGTTGTTTTGTTTTGAATTCTGGTGTGGATGTCATTGGGTACTATTGTCTCTCTGCCGGAGCTATTAGCCATGAAGCTGCACTAAAGTCTATGCGACGTAACATGCCTGACCCGTTACCAGTCCTTTTGCTTGGTCGACTCGCTGTCGACAAGCGTTACCATAACAAAGGCATCGGCCAGGCATTGTTACGTGATGCGATGCTGCGAGCAGTTAATGTCTCCGGTGATGCAGGGGTTTTCGCTATACTCGTCCACGCTATTTCTGACCAAGCAAGGCAGTTCTATTTGTCCCGCGGCTTCGCAGAATCACCTTTACAACCAATGACTCTGATGATGACACTAGAAACTGTGCGACGCATTATATATGAGCCTGATTGACCGTAGTATTAATCCACCAGCGTTACCCTACGATAGTAAATTTGGTTTGATGACCAGCATAAACGATTGCAATCGGACTTATTTCCGGCAACAAGTTATTGCGGTTAAAACAGCGCAGCATAGTCTCATTAGCTAATTGCTCTGCTGACAATCCCCGTAATTGCGCAACGCATGGATTGCAATGTACAAAATAGGGATTATCCAACGGTGTCGGTTGTACTGAACGGCAAAATCAGTCAGGCAATTGATCTCATCAAAGCTTTTTTCCGTTCTAAAACTAAATACTCTTCGACGCTGTAATGAGTTTGGTTAACTACGGCTGACATAAATCACCTTGTTAGATAATCATTTGTAAAAATCATTGGACAGCCTTTACAACACCGTCAAATGCTCGCTACTTTCGGTATGAAACAGATCACCGCTGCGCTGCAACACAAAATAACCGCGTCTTAAGGCTTCTTCTTTTGCCTAATCATTAATATGGAAAACGACCATGCACTATTTGCTTAAATTCAATTAGTCTGGGAATAATTGTTTGAAATATTCAAGATTAGGGAACCTCGAAAAACCCACTCTGTTCATGATTCGACAAGCTCACCACGAACGGAACTTATTGATTTATAAGACACCGTTCGCACTGAGTTTATCGAAGTGCAGGGTTTTTCGAGGTTCTCATTAGAGTAGCTAATCTTGAATAACTATAAAAGCACAATCAGAGTATTGAATTTCCCTTGTATAAATCATGTACACGATGCATCGCTTTGAGATCATAATCTCGACTCTCTGTTCCCTTGCATCGAATTACAAAAACGGACATTAAATCTTCGATGCCAAGTGAATCAAGTTCAGCGTCATTTAGAATATCAAGCCTTGAAAAAAATTGAGGCTTGACACCCGCCCTATTTAATGATCGCCCAATAGCAACATCATCAATATAATCATATTCCCAATTAGGGTCAGTGCAAATCATATCAACAACATCTCTACTTAGGAGAGTGCAAGTACCTGACACAAAATCTTCACCTCTATGCTGACCAATAAAACCACCATAATAACTACATGCAGGGAGTTCATCGATATAACGTAATAATGATTGAGTGTTTATGTATGTAGAAGAATTGGTACGTAAAAGATAATCAAAATCGTAGTGCTTTAACACGTATCGCAGACCTGCAATAGTTTTAGGATTTGTATTCATATATGTTTCAGCAACACTGGTACAAATTTTATCCTCAATTTTATTTACTGGTAGCGACGCCATCCACGAACCAGTTAATTGACGAAATCTTGAAATTCCAGACTCCCAACCAGCAACTTTTAAAACTTTTACAATGGTTCTCAAAATAAATCTAACAAAGCCTTTATTGCGACCGTGTAACCAAAGCACGTCAAACCCGTCATGAGGTTTTGCTGCCCAAGTCGCCCTTTGCCCTTTAATTTCAATCGTACGAAATGGTTCCTGATCTAACGCCAGAACAAGAATTAATAATTTTTTTCGCATAGTGTCACCGGATTATTTTTCAAGATTATGTTTAATATCATTTATAAACAGAGATACTGAAATGCATTTTGTACTTCTTTATACTCATTGAAATTATTCACATTAATTTAATTAAAAATATAACAATTACTTACATCTGGGAACCTCGAAAAACCCAATCCGTTCATGGTTCGACAAGCTCACCACGAACGGAACTCATTGATTTATATAGCGCAGTTCGCACTGAGTTTATCGAAGTGCAGGATTTTTTGAGGTTCCCACTAATACCGTAACTTTTTTATACACCGAACCACCACAAAATCCCGCAAAAACAACGCTAAAAATACCGGATTAGTTGCGCAGTAGCGCTTAATTAAACGACGATCCTGGAGCATTCGGTACAACCACTCAAGCCCTGATTTTTGCATCCATAATGGCGCACGGCGAACATGTCCTGAGTGAAAATCAAACGCCGCGCCCACGCCGACTTGCACCGGCGCGTTAACTTTTGTTAAATGCGCGGCAATCCACTTTTCTTGCTTGGGAGCCCCTAGCCCCACCCACAAAAAATCGGGTTGATGCTCATTAATTAAAGCAACCAACTGCTCATCTTCTTCAATCGATAACGGCCGAAATGGCGGCGAATGCCAACCAACAATATTCACGCCCGGATAACGCGATTGCATGCCGCTTACCAAATCAGTTAACACCTCATCTTTACCACCCAGAAAAAAATGCGTCCAACCATGCGCTCGACCTTGATCCAAGCAACGCAACATTAATTCCGGTCCACACACTCGTTCCTTAATTTTCGCTTGATGAACTGCTCTGGCATACCACACCAACGGCAAGCCATCCATGGTGATCAACGAATGCTGATTAATCTCCCTTAAATCTTTATCAGTAAGACTGGTGACAACCGTATGCACATTAGCAATGCACACCTGATGAGGTACGCCAGATTTTACCCAGTGTTGAAATAATTCCAGGCTATACTGATAATCCAATACTGGGAAGCTTAACCCCAGAATGTTAACTGAATCAGGGTATTGCCTAGAGTTTTGGTCCAAAATTAAGTCGCACATTAGTCAAAAAGGAAATAAGTTTATGAAATATTTAGTCAAGGTTTGGATTATAGCAAGCTTAAGTTTCAGTTCTGGGGCCATGGCCACGGATTATTATGTTAACACCCAAGGTAATGATTTATGGTCCGGCAGCTTAAAAACAGCAAACGCCAATAAAACCGATGGCCCGTTTAAAACACTTGAACGCGCTAAACAAGCCATCAGAAATCTTAAACAAACCAATACTTTTAATGACAAGGTTAATGTCAATATTGCTTCAGGCAGATATTACCTCGCTCAAACGCTAAATTTTAATTTGCTTGATTCTGGATTACCTGGAAAGGAGATAGTCTGGCAAGGTGATCCAGGTGGACAAGTGTCGATTAGTGCTGGAATACCAATTGTTTGTAAAAAAAGTGCTGTTCCTTTTTGGGAATGTCCGATTGTCACATCGCCTGTCAACAAAGATTATTTTGACCCTGGTAGAATAAAAGGAAATGGACCCAAATTTGAATTATTTCTGAATGATCAAAAATTGGAATTAGCCCGTTGGCCTGATAAGGACTGGGCGCACGTTAAATACATTATTAATAGTAAAACCCAATTTTCGGTGATGCAGACACTACCGGATTTAACCGGCGATATTAGTGGAGCTCAAGTTCATATTTTTCCGGGAGGAGACATCTGGGATCAATATATCGAAATCAATTCAGTCAATCCATCTGGTAATGCAATTAAGCTATCTACACCAACTGGCTATACATTGGTCAGCGGCAATCGGTTTTATATACAAAACTTGCCTTCCTTACTAAATGCTCCAGGCGAGTGGATTATTGACGCAGCCAATAAGATTAGTTTTATACCGCCGACAGGTGTAACTCCTAAAGTGGCAATATTGTCATCTTTACCACACATACTTGTTGCAGACAGTGCCAGTAATTTAACCTTCAAAAATATTAGCTTTCAACACAGTACCCAGGGAGGACTCATAGTCCAAAACTCCAAAAATATAGTTTTGGATCAATTAGACATCAATAATATCGGTGGTAGAGGAATTGACATAAGAAATGGCACTCAAAACGTTCAACTTAGTAACAGTAAAATTCATCATACAGGCTCAGAAGGTGTTCAAGTATCTGGTGGTGACAGAACAACTCTGAAAGCATCTGATCATATTATTTATAATAATTATATTCATCATACAGGCACAGTTTTACTCACTTATTCACCAGCAATTCGGGTAAATGGTGTCGGTACAAAAATCACACATAATTTGTTCGAGCAAGGGGCGGGGACAGGTATTATTCTTGAGGGAAATAATCACTTGATTGAGAAAAATGAATTGCGTCAATTTTGTTTACAGGCAAATGATTGTGGAGCAATTTATTCGGGACGTGATTGGTCATGGCGCGGCAATGTTATTCATAACAACTATATTCATGACATCATCGGATACACTAAGAAAAGTGTAGATCCGGTAAACAACAAAGTGGTCTATCAATCACCTGGCGTTAGTGTCGGTGTTTATCTTGATGATGCAGCTAGTGGCTTTGATATTAGCGGAAATATTTTTGAAAACATTGGTTACCGAGATATTCAGATTGGTGGAGGAAGAGACAATAAAATAACCAATAATTATTTTAAAACTAATGCAACAGCCGTATATATAGATAATCGTTGGCCAACTTTTAACTGGAATAATCTACAAAAAACTCTTGATACTTCCCCTTACAAAACTTCCTTATGGCAGCAAAGCTATCCAGAACTTGCGCTTCCAATGCAGAATAAAACATGGCCAGAAGGAAATCGGATTGAGCGTAATATTATTGTAACAACTAACCCAGACGGCAGAACAGTACGTTATGCTGTACCTATTGATACAACGATTATTGCTGATAACTTAATATGGTCTACAACCGGTAAGCTTATGGTCGATTATACGTTTCTAGGACTAAATCGGTCGAGAAATTCTGCTACATGGTCACAATGGACCGCAGAAGGAGTTGAACAAGGCAGTATTGTCGCTGATCCTTGCGCGACCCTCAGTAACACAAAATTGACGACCTGTTCTGGCTCACCAGCCAATAATATTGGATTTGTGCCATTACCTACGGATATTGGTTTACTGCCAAAATAAAAGAGGTTTGCATTCTTTAAGTGTGAATTTATTTAAGCAATCATAATAAATTCACACCTACAAAACGGTATCCGGTTGTCCAATATATAATTTAGTAAAGCTAAATTGCTAGTTCACTGCATCCTTATAAATTGCTATCAGCTCCGCATAATTTTGTTCTGCAGTGTATTTTTCAAGAAACACGCGTCTTGCATTGTCACCGAGTTTTTTAACTTGCTGCGGATTATCCAGCAACCATTTAGCTTTGTTGGCTAAATCATCAGCATCGACTGGAGTAAACAACACTCCCGTTTCGCCATCTTTGATAATGTCAGCCATACTGCCAAGCCTTGACGCCAGCACCGGCAACCCATGCGCGAACGCCTCAACCAATACCAACGGAAATCCCTCATACCACTCTGATGGCAATACTAAAAATGCAGCCTGCTGCATCAATCGACTAACCTCGTCTGAGCTTTGCCTGCCTAACGCAACCACATTGCTTTTACCTACTAATAAGCCATCAAGCGGACCGGTGCCGGCTACTTTTAACTGGGCCTTATCATCTAATGTCGACCAAGCTTGTAACAAAGTATTAATCCCCTTTTCTTCACTGATGCGACCAACAAACAATGCAAAGTTGGGAGTGTCAGAATTAATACGGGGGGCTTGCAAAGGATCATGCAGAAAATTTGCTTTAACGGCGATTTTATCTGCAGGGAAACCCGTGGCAACAAATTTGCTTTTAGCAAACTCTGTCAGCGCAATAAAGCGATTAACTTTATGCTGCCAAGTGCCCTGCTTACGATGCTGTGCCACCATGTGCGCCACCACTAGACTACCCAACTTAGACCCCCGATAACACCCATACCAGGCCGCTTGATAGGGTGAGCCTGTAATACACTGCTCACAAATATTGCCTTGCCGCATCAGCATTGCGCCTGGGCAAATTAGCCGGTAATTGTGCAGTGTCTGCACTACCGGTACTCCTTCCTCAAGACAGGCATCGTAAATAGACGGGCTGATTTGAGGAAAAAAATTATGCACATGCACCACATCGGGTTTAAAACGTTGTAGCTTGTCGCGGGCAATGGCCCGACTAGCGAACGAATAACTGGTTGCCAGCGCAGTTTTTATTTTCCCGCTAATCCCGGTTGGCAAGTCCTTATTATCGACGCTCCACAATTCAACATCATGACCATGGCCAGCCAACAATTTGGCTTCGGCGGCAACCACATTATCTTCGCCGCCAGCTTGTTGATAACAATTATGGACAAACAGAATTTTCATAGGTCAATTATTAAAAACACAACGGGCGGCATCGAGTTATCAGGTGTCGCTAGCTAAAGCCGGACTAAGCTTGCTTTTAAAAGCTTTAACAATACGGGGGGTATAAAATCGATTCAAATGCGCGAGATTTGGAATCAGGCAAAGGACTTTGAATATCCAACCATTCAATCCTGCTGAATAATCAAAGAGACCAAATTGATTGATCAGAATATCAGATGGGAGCCTCCCAATCGGTTGATATTTCTCTGCCATCAGCCTTTTCTGAAAGTGGATATAAAGAAACTCTCTATCAGCATTTTTTTGGCTTTTACAGAGAAGCTTACCGTGCGACCAAAGAAAGTATTGCCCCCAAAGGTTGGAGTGGGCTGTCATGTATAAAAAGGGAGATTTTGGATTAATGTCGGCAATCAATTCTTCGCGGAAAACTGGAAGTTCCATTGCTGTGAATATTTTGTCGATGCCATTTGTTTCGTCAAAATTAAAGAATTTTTCGGATGAAAAAATATCTCGATAACTGAGTGGGACAATGCCATTTTTATAGACACTGTTAATGTCTGCGGAATTCTTGTAAAGAGTTAAGTGACCTCTGCGAAAAATCTTAACGTAATCAGATTGCTGCACAACCTCAATTAATCTGCTTAAATCACCAAACACCATATCAAAGTCACAATGCCCCCACCAATCGTAGCCAGTAAAATAATCTGTAAGCAATTCACCATATGCTGGTTGAAAATCGGTCAATTTATATGGTGACTTTAAATTTATCGGGAAATCATATTTTGTCTGAAAGAGAGAGTGTATTTGTTGAAAAGTGGTTTTAATGAATCTGATATTTGGTGCAAAATCAATGGGAGTATCAAAATCCACAAAAAACAAAAAATCAACAGCCGAATTAATAGCGCACGATTTTAAAAACAGATCAAAGTAACCGGGACGCTTCCCGAAATAGATGTTTGTAATGATAATTTTCATCTTTGAAATCGCTATATTTAAGCCTTAGTTTTAAAATAAGTTTTAATACCCTCAACAAAATTTTGCGCCATATTTTCTATGGAAAACTGGCTGCCGCTTGCCAACGCATTATTTCGCAATTGCGCTAATTTTTCTGGTGTATTAATAATATCAATAACGGCTTGAGCATAATCATCTTCAAGTGCTGTTGTCATTACGCCATTAAAACCATTTTGCAGATACTCAATTTCCGGGCTGTGATTGGGGATATCACTGGTAAATAAAGGCAGAGCGGCAGTAAAGGCATCCAGAATAGCCAAACCTACTAAACCAGGACACAAAAATAATTCTGCCGATTTAAATGCCAAGGCTTTTTGTTCACCAAACAAACTTCCTAGATATTTGATGAATGAATGTTGCTTGGCAAACTCTTCAACCAAAGTCCGGTCTGTACCATTACCAATGATTAGTAACACAAAATTTGGATTTTTTTGATGAATTTTAAGAGCGGCCGTTAATAAAAATTCAAGCTTCTTATCTTCATAGAGGCTGCCACAAAACAGCCCAATTCTGGCCTTGTCATTAATTGCCAATTGCTGCTTAAATCGAGCAATTTTTGCAGGCGTTTGCTTGATGAGAACTTGCTTAAACTCCGATGTATCAATGCTGTTATTTAATACACTGATTTTTGTACTTGGATAGCCCAAGGTTGTCACATAGTTTGCGACACCTTGAGTATAAGCAAACCACCAATCGCATTGAGTCGACAGTTTTTTCTTAATTTTTTCTCGCCAACTATTCTGATTACCTTGCCTGTTCTGACCATGCCCCCAATAAGCAAAGTGCTTAACTCCAATCATCCTAAATATAATCAGCAAATAATTATGAATATGCTTATTGGCTTGCTCGGTAACAATAAAATCGGCCCATAAAATATGTGACAGTGCATGATGTAAAAAATGTAGTTTACCGTTTAATAGCCACAAACTTTTTTCAACTAGGCAATAACGATTGCTATAAAGAACATTATCACCTTTGCTTTGTTCATGCAGTGGCGGACTACCGCAAACTACCCGTAACTCATTTCCTTGCTCTACAAGCAGCTGCCCCATAAGCTCAAACAATGGCAGGCGATATTGTTTAAGCATAGGTTGGAAGATTACTATTTTCATATAATTGATATTAAGAAGATTTAGATAACGGCTTGGAAAATAAAACATGTTTGAAATAACCACCAATTACCCGAACAATATCTAGCATAATATAAATTGGAAACAACACTTTGGGGCAATTATTAATTCCATACCACCACCGGGCCTTAAAATTGGCAGGTGATCTGATACTCAAGAAATAATCACTAAAACTCTTTAACGAAAATTGATTTCGTACAGCCTCCATACCGGTTGCATCGACATGAGAAAGTACTCGACAATTTTTACATACATAAATCGGAAAACCAGCTCGGTGAGCTTTATGGCTAAAATCGTAATCGCCACCGTAATGAGGTAAATGTTTTTCATCGTACAAACCCACTTGTTGAAAAACTGCTAATGGAAACAAGGTACCTCTACCTGAAGCATGCGAAACAGCAATCACTCTTTCATCGTTAGGTAGATGATCTTTCTCAAATGTTACTGCTTTTGCTTGTGCCGTCAGCCAGTTCTGGAGGTATCCAACACATATTGGTTTACCTGTAGCAATATCATGCGTTACAGAAGCCAATATGGTAAGTGGGTATTTGCGAACATTAACTGCAAACTCAGCTAAGTAGTCTGGCATTAACTCGGTGTCGTTGTTCAAGGTCAACAGATAATCTTCAACTTCAGCATGCTGCAAAACATATTCAACGCAACGATTGATAGCACCCGTCCACCATAAACTACTATCAGCTTTCAGAACCATAACCTTCGGAAACATCTCATTAATACGCTCCGAAGTGCCATCCGTAGAACCATGATCACAAATTACCACGGTAAAGTTTTGAAATGTTTGCTCATGCAAAGTTGTTAAACATTTCAGTGTGAATTCGATGCGATTAAACACCGGGATACATATCCAAATTTTCATAGGGGGCAATATATAAGTATTTAAGTTAATTATTTTTTATAAGGAGAATCAAACAACTTATTACTAACATTGCTATTTTTCCATTTCTCATTAATAGTTTTAACTACAGAAGAAGATAAACCCAGCCAAATCCAAAAGAGCATTTGATAATTGGAGTTTCTTAGCATACCAATTTTATATTCATGAATTAAAAACATTCCCCACATTACCGACAACCCAAGCGAAAGTACTATAAGATAACTATTTTTCTTACGAAACTTTAATGTAACCATAATTAATCGATGCATCGTCAGCATAATTAGACTTAAAAATGTAAGACTGCCTAGCCAGCCATAAATCATAGGTAACTCTAAATAAAGACTATGATAGTCATTGGCTGGCGCATGTCTTTTAGTAATATCAAATCCCCACCAAGCCCATTTATTAGACTCCGGCACACCAAAACCATACCCAATTATCCATGATTCACTGTTTATACGTTGAAAGGCCATATCTATGATGCCGCCTCTATTGATTGATTTTCCGGAAGCAATATTTTCAACATTCATAATTTTAGTATCGACGTTTGCAAAATCGTCCGATAATTCTTTCATACCAATATAGACACTAACGGCTGGCAACAACACGGCAATAAGAATTATAATTTTTAATTGCTGACCTACTGCATTTACCGCAGAAATTATCCTAAGAGGAAATAATAAATAATAGAATGCCGTTAATAAAACAACTAATACTGTGGCCGCGCGCATCGATGTTATAATAATTATGGCGATGGAGACAAATATCATTATGCTTAGATATATATATTTAAAATTTATTTGTTCACGGGTTGCCTTAGATGAAAGAAATGGCATAGAAATACAAACCATTAATAAAGCATATTCGGCAAATAATTCAAAGTTTTGAATCGTACCAAAAGGGCGATTAATAGAAGTAACTTTCAGCATTCCTAACGTATCACCGCCAATCAATGGTGTACCCCAATTTAACAAAGAGTAATACTGTATCATTGCCACAGTAAATTGATATGAAAGCATAATAAACGACACAGAGAGAAACAACCTGACTCGTTCAGGAGTAATTCTCAGCTTACTCGCTGCTACATACATAAATATATACCCAAAAAAAGCGCTAGTGCCTTTCAATAATGGTGTTAACGGCATTGGGTTTTTAAGCAACAAACCTACAATATCGAAAAATATAAAAATTGCCAATAATATTGAAACTGCGCTGTCCTTTTTCCCGAGCTCATTATGATTCCTAACTAAAGAAAAATATATTAAAAGAACTATAAAACTCAATATATTCCAGAGCCCTCCGTGATTATCACCATAACTAAAGTGGCTACAAATATAAATAACAATAACAAAGCTAAATATGTCTTTTTTATATAACAATAAATATAAAAAAATTAAAATTAAAATTATAAAACCCAAGCCTCCAACAGCTACATTTGGCATGTATTGCTGCAATAACAAGTGACCAGTTAATAGGACTATTGCAGAAATAAAAAATATTTTTATGCTAGATAATTTATTAGGTTTTATATTCATAATTATTTTTTTATTATTCGCAAGCATATCTATTTATTTTTTTCATCACTACCAGCCCTAATTTAATAGCTTCTTGTAGCATGTCACATACTCTTCCAAACCGCGGTTTATTCCAAATAAACGCTCAGCTGCCTCGGGATTATTAACTGTTTGCACGTTAAGATCATGAATCGACATATTTGTAATCGTTTTCAGTGATTCAACAATCGATTGAGCGGTCGGTTCGCAGTAATACAAACCATCAAAAAAGTTTTTCAATTCTGCAAGGCCACTCACTTTAGTTAATAAAGTAGGCAAGCCTGTTGCTATTGCTTCTAATGCGGCAATGCCAAAACCCTCGTAGGTTGAAGGCATGATAAACAAGTCAGCTGCCTGTAAATATGGCGAGATGTCCGATTGCATACCCTCAAATCTAATTAAATTCTTTATCCCTAATCGTTCAGCCAATATTCGTTCACTATTGTCTTTTTCGATGCCAATATGCAGATAAAGGAAATTTGTTTGCTTAAGTTTGGCCAGTGCTTCGATCAACGCTGGATGATTTTTAATTGGTGAACAATTACCCACTGTAACTAAGACAAACGAATTTTCTGAAATATTGAGTTTTTGTCTGGCAGAGACCTTTTGGGGCAATGTTGTTCTAGCAAATCGTAAGCTGTCGTACCAATTTGGAATCGTTTGGGTTTGTAAACGAAAATGTTTATATTCGGTATCATGAACTGATTGGGAAATGGAGATATGAATTACACCAAGTCGGCTTAACAATTGGCGTTGCCATTTACGCCTCCAACCTAAAAATCCGGTAAAAGGAAAATTGCTATGTATTGTTCTTAAATAACGTTTGCCTGTTAGCAAAATTACCATTCCCATCCAAAAATTTGCACCTTCAGTATGAAGATGAACTACATCGTAGTCTTTACTTTTAAGTAGCTTGAAGACTTCCCAGAAAAACAGAGGATTTTTTTTGAAAGCAATATGATGAATGGCATAACCAACACTAGCTAATTGCTTAGCATAAGGACCAACTGTAGGCCCGTTTGACAATATCTCACTGGTTATATCGAAATCTTTTAATAGTGGCCCAGCTGCATAGAGCATGGTTTCTGCTCCAGATGGATTCAGTTGGCCTAGTATATGTAAAACATTCATGTCCAATTCCCCGCTAGAATGTCTTGATAAGCTTGTAAATATGCATCTGTCACTTTGCTGATATGAAAACGTTGCCTAGCCAAAGTTAAACCCGCTTGTCCAACTCTATTCCTTTCATTGGCATCATCAGCTAATTTCAACATAGCCTCAGCAATTTTTTGGGGTTGTGTAACGTCTAACAGAATCCCGGCTCTACCATGATCTAGTGTCCACGGTACTCCGCCACTGCTTTCGCCAGCAATCACTGGAATTCCCATTGCCATTGCTTCGATCAATGACATAGGCTGTGCTTCTTCCAGAGCTGGATGAACAAGAATATCTATCTCATTGCATAAGTTTTCAATGAGCTGTCCGTAAGGTATGTGACCTATGAATTCGATTCCTTCTTTTAGACCACGTGCATTAGACCATTGTTCTGCTTGTTCATCAGCCCCATGTCCCGAACCAAACATTATTAAACGGGTATTGGAATTAATTTTATGAACCAAAGCGAAGGCTTGAATGGCTGCCTCACTGTTCTTAAGTCCTGACCATCCAGACAATACGGTAGCGAAGCTGATAACTGCGCCATCTGGTTTTTTAGGCTTATTGCGGTTGAATAGAGCATCTGGCATGCCATTGGGAATGATACGAATAGGTCGCTGGAAAAATAAGTATTTTTTCATATGTCCAGCAACATAGGGTGCGACTGCTGATAAATGACGGGTTTTCCAGATTGCCTTACAGGCCATTAGCGTTCTTGCAATACGATATGGGATAAAATTATGCCTTAAGATGTTAAACGGCGCATCATGTGAAGTTATTAAACAAGGTAATCCAGTTGCCTGTGCCGCTAACGCAAATTCATAAGTCCAGTGAGCATGAAGAATGTCTGGTGGATCTTTTAAAATAGCCTGCTTTAATGACTGAATTTCCAAAGAAAAAAAATCTCTAGCCCTCTTTGGTCTGTATGGGCCGAAATGGATGGTTAATCGCTCACCCTTTATAGTCATTTCTTTGTCAACAGCTGGATCCAGAGTAAACAAGATCAGGTTATATCCACGACGATGTAGTTCTCGAGCCATCAGATTAACGGGACTTCCACCGAGTCCTTTGGGATAAGGCAGATCAGTTGGCGAAGGCAATATATCTTGAAATGCTGCGGTTTCAATAGGGCCGACAAGCCCTATAGTTATGTCTGTTGTTAGTTTTGTCATATGATTAATGATGGGATATACATCACAGGAAATTATAAGCCAGCCAATTTGATTAACAATTTGGGTAATTTGTTTTGTATTGAAACCATAAATACTTTAGTTACGCCCCTAACAATTAATTTCCTAAACACCAGTAACAAAGACACGTAGCTAATAGCGCAAGTAGCTATATTACCAAGTAGGCGTAATCTCACATCATAGCCAAAACCTAATTGATATTGGTTGACATACAAAGCACAACCATAGAGTAATCCTGCAATCAGAATTGGCATGATTAATACCTTGATCAATCTAAACGGTGGTTCTTTAAGTGCATATAATGCTGACACAGTTAACAATAAAAAGCGCAACAGATAAGTGCCTAACAATGTGTAAATAAAGATTGTGATTGATTGTTGTGCCGCGAAAAATAGCGAAGGAATACTTAAAGCTAAGGTAATAATCTGGGCTTTTAATTCATAACGCGGAACACCTATCCCTGTGAGCATTGGGCCCGTCATAGCCAGCATAGAATGAATTGCTATAGCGATTGCTAATGGTTTGATCATAGGGATGGCATCGGCCCATTTTTCACCATAAATACCTAACACTAGCGAGTCTGCAACTGCAGAAACAGCAGAAAATAGCGGTAAAAAAATCAAGGCCATCATGCCAACGGAAACGATGTAGGTGCGTTTTACTAATTCGTTGTTTTCTTGTGTTTTTGCATAAGCGCTCAGTAAAACTGCTTGTACACTGGACACAACAGCATGCATCGGCATGTTAACGAGATTTAATGCTCGGTTGTAAATACCCAACGTTGTAGTTTCAAAAAAATGACCGATGATGGCTGTATCGACAGAACCGATGCCCCAACTGGTAATATTGTTTAAAGTAATTGCCGCGCCAAAACGGAGAAAACGGCAGTTTTTGGGGTTGACTATGGGCAGTATTGGGTGCTTTTGGCTAAAATACGTAAGAAGGGAATTACTGCTGGTTTGGGTTAATTGCGCGGCAACTAGACTCCACACGCCATAATCGTGATAAGCCAAAGGGATACCTAATCCAAGATAGCCAGTGCTATAAGAAATCAAGCTGATTATTTGGATTTTTTTAAATTCCAAATTGCGTCTGAGAAGTGCATTGGCGGTTTGACCAATAGCCTGAATCGTAAACGACAACGCCATGATCATAATAACTGGAATAGCTGCTGGCTCGTTGAAGAAGGTGGCTAATAGCGGCGCTGACCCTGCAACAACTGTCGTGATAAACATGCCAATCAAAATTTGCGTAGAAAAAATGCTACGTATGTCGTGGTCAGATATATTCTGGCTTTGTATCAATGCTGCGCCTAATCCACCTTCTGCAAACAAGTTACCTAATCCTGATACAAATAAAGCTATAGCTACTAGGCCGAATGGTCCTGGCCCTAGTATTCGGGCAAGAATAATCCCGATGCTAAATTGCAAGGACAGCGAAATCAAACGACCCAGATAGTTCCATTTAAGTGCTGTGATGCTTTTGCTGGTAAGACTTTCTATTTTTGGGGTTGGATTCATGTCCGTATAAAGCTATATGTCCAGAGGGTTACTTATATTGATTGGCGGAGTAACGAATTTATGAGGAGTGAATCTATTAGCCCAATGATACATGGCTTCTAAGTAAAGTGTATTACAGCTAGTCATTAATGTGACAGCGATCACCAGCAGTGCCTAATTATACTAACGAATGAATTCCATCATTAGTGTTGATGTCTATGGACGTTCCATACCTAATATCAAAATGCCAATATAAATCTTTCGATAAGTTGATTTGCTTATTTCTCATCTTTCGTCATGGCCATTAAGTTAATGACTTACATTCCAATGTCGATAAACTCAGTATCCATAAGGCACTCGTTACCATTATGATTATAAATGCGAACGGTGCCTTATAAATCAATAATTTCCGCTCGTGGTCGACTGCACGGAGAGCCTGCCCCGCTGGAGGTAGGGCTCCAACATTAGGCGCTTCGCTTCATGCGCCTACTGTTGGTAGGCGACGCAGTAGCAGTTGCCGAGAGCTTGTCGAACGCTCTCCTGAGCGTAGTCGAAGGGCATGATCGGAGTAAGTTTTTCGAGGTTCACTGATAATTGCAGTAAATAATTCGATACCTATGAACACAACGCCCCCAAGTCACCTAAGAAGATTTATTTTTCCAACGCAAGAGAAAAGTTTTGACATTTTTTCAAAAAACGCTTAACCATCACCGGAATAGGGAGAAAAAGACAATGGACGGATATTCAGTTGGTGTGGGTTGATGACCTGCAACGCGGAAACAGAAAGGGTCTACTGTAGCAATAGACATATCTGGATTTGTATTCCCGTTTTTAACCGCATTGCACTTACATTGAAGTGTTTATCCACACTTAATGCGCAGACGTATAAGGATTTTACTGTAGTGATTTGCGATCACGGCTCAAATGATGGCAGCACGGAACGGATCAAACTGGATTTTCCTGACGTGATTGTAATCAATGCCGATAGTACTCTGTGGTGGACAGGTGCGATAAATCATTGCGTCAGCTACGTGTTGCAACATGCGGCTGCGAGTGATTACCTGCTGACACTTAACAATGACACTGAGCTACCCGCGAATTACCTCTCGGAATTAGCAGCTTATAGCAGTAAATATCCGCATGCAGTATTGAGCTCTGTTGTATATGACATTGCTACAGGTAAGATTTTTAAAATCGGGGAACGGCAAAACTGGTTAACAGCAAGAGCTAGATCTGTAATGTTTGAATATGATCATGTAACTGGCGATGAAAGTATTATTGAAGTTACCCACGCCTCCGGCCGAGGCGCGATGTTTCCCGTTGCTGCTTTTCGGCTGTTAGGTTTGTATGACCAGCAACATTTGCCACATTACGGTGCCGATGATGATTTTGCTCATAAGGCACGACGTGCGGGCTTTCCAATTTACGTATGTAAAAATTGCCGAGTATTTGCCTATGTTGAAGCCAACCGCATGACAACAGCGCGTAATCAATTTTCGTTGATAAATTTTATCGAATATTTGACCAGCATTAGATCTGCCGCAAATTTTAAAGTACGCTGGTGGTATGGCTGGAACAATTGTCCGAAGATGCTGTTTCCAAGTTATATTGTTGTGGATTTTTTACGGATTGTTGCCAGTTATTTTAAGCATTTTTTACTAGCCAAGCCTTAAGAAGCTAATCATGTTAAGAAAATTAAGAGCTTTATTGAGTGCCTCTGCAGTCACTTGTTACGTGCGTGCTCGCGTCCTGATTGTCCAGCCGGTGGTTCCGCACTATCGGTCGAAGCTTTACGAATTGCTCTATCAACATTTACTACAAAATGGTATTGAGCTGCAAGTAGCCTATGGAACACCGAATGCCGACCAAGCTGCCAAGCATGACTTAGTCGATTTGCCCGAGTCAATTGGCCTGAAGGTTAAGAATTATTGGTTTTTTGGCGGCAAGGTGCTCTATCAACCGATATTTTGGCGGATGTTATCCGCAGATCTAGTCATTGTGCTCAACGCTAACGGGTATCTGCTGAATTACCCTCTCAGCGTTGTCGCGCTGTTAGGACGCCCCAAACTTGCTTACTGGGTATGGTGGAAGAAGTTACGAACCGAAGAGGGATCGTTCACGGAGCTGCTGCGGCGGCAAATAACGCGAGCAGGGCAATGGTGGTTCGCTTACACGGCAGGGACACGCGACTACCTGTTACTTGATGGCATGCCAAGTGAGCAGATAACCGTCGTCAACAACAGTGTGGATATTTCCGGCTTTCGCGCGGCGCTACGGGCAGTGACTGCGGCTGAGTTGCATAACTTTGCGGAAGTGAATCATCTTCCTATCGATGCGCCAATCGGCGTGTTCTGCGGCGGGTTATACGGCGATAAGCGTTTGGAGTTTTTATTTGAGGCGGTGAAATTAATTCATGCCGATCGGCCCGATTTCCACTTGCTGGTACTGGGTGATGGCGTCATGCGTGATTTGGTGCAACAGGCTACCGGCAGTGATCATCGAATTCATTATCTTGGCCCTTCTTTCGGGAAGGAAAAGGCGCTGTGCTTTCGTCTGTCAAAATTATTTCTTTGTCCGGGACTTGTCGGGCTCGCTATTCTTGATGCGTTCACAGCCAGCATACCGATGATCACTACCGACATAGCAGATCATGGCCCGGAATTCGATTATTTAAACGATGGCGTAAACGGGTTACTAATTGCTGATGAAGTTAGGGCTTACGCGGATGCGATTGTTTCTTTACTTAGCGACGAACCTCGTCTGAAAAACCTGAGTAGCGGCGCAGCACTCAGTGCACAGCAATATTCTATTGAAAACATGGCGGAAAAATTCGCCGAAGGTATTATTTCATGCCTTAAACGGCCTTAGCTACGGCGAAGTGTTTACATCATTATGAGCTTCGTCATAAATTTGAATAAGTTGCCGGTAGTTCTCATGTTCATTGTACTTGGCCTCATAAACGCGGCGCGCAGCATTACCCATTTCAATCATGCAGATCGGGTTGGCAATAGCCCAATTAATCTTGGCCGCCAAGTCATTAGAGTCTCCAGGGGTAAAATGCAAACCGGTAACGCCGTCATCGATAATTTCGGCCATGGCGCCCAATCGGCTTGCGATGACCGGCAAGCCATTGGCGAAGGCTTCTACAATGACCATCCCAAATGTCTCGATCCATTCGGAGGGCATCACCAAAAACCTGGCTTGCCTCATGAAACTACCAACTTCGTTATTAGGTTGATGCCCAAGTAATTTCAACCATGGATTGGAAATCATGTTTAGGGATTCCATTAGCGGGCCATTGCCAAGAATTTGTAATGGGTAGCATATATGCTCCCAAGCCTTAATCAGTGTCATTAAGCCTTTTTCTGGACTGAGTCGGCCAACAAATAAGGCGCCGTTACGGATTTCGAACAGCTTGTAGCCAGGGTCTTTGATGAAATTGGGCTTGACGATAATACGCTCATTCGGCAATCCGGCCGCAACAAACCGTGATTTAGATGCTGCCGATGGAGCGATAAAACGTTGTACTTGTTGCTGTAAGGTTAGACGCCTTCGATGGACATCAAGCGCATGGGCGAGCACTAGGGAACCCACCCAAGACTCTCGATAGCAACGGTGCCAAGCGCCCCAATAGGAAGAGCCGGTCACGCAACGTTCGCAAGGCTGTCCTTTCCGGTAAAGAAATGCACCGGCGCAGCAAAACGAACGAAAATCGTGCAAGGTTTGGACAACGGGCACATTGGCCTCACGTGCTGCATCATAAGCTGCGGGAGTAATACGCGGAAACAGGTTATGACAATGCATCACATCCGGACGAAACTCGGCAATATGTTTAGCCAGAGCCGCTTTCACTTTGTGGTTATAAGTCGAATTCAGCGCTGTTTCGATTTTAGGTCCCAAATAAATGAGATCGTCGTTTCGTAAAATCCACAATGATACTTCGTGCCCTTTTGATTGCAGCAGCGAGGTTTCGGCGGCGACTACGACATCGTCACCACCGAAACCAATGTAGTGGTTCTGAACAATTAAAACGCGCGTTTTTTTAATCGCGGATGATGTTGGGGACTGAGTTTGTCGGTGAGAGATTTGCATAGGTGTGTGGTTTTCCGAATCTTCGAATACAATGCCGGAATGATAGCGAATCATAACATCCTGATATTGTCCCCGCACATCGACGACGAGGTGCTAGGCTGTTTTTCCTTTTTAGGGCCCGACTGTTTTGTGCTTCACTTCGGCGCAGAGGACCGGCCTACTGTTTCTCGTATCGAACGAATTCAAGAGCTAGAGCGTGCCGCCGATATGCTTGGATTCCAATGGGAAGTGTTCGATAATCAGGTAAATAATTACCGGATGCAGGATCTTATTCCGATCATAGAACAAACTATAAACCGACTAAAACCTCTGACTGTGCTTATGCCTGAGCCTTCTTACAATCAGGATCATCGCGCGGTCTATGATGCCGGATTGGTGGCTACCCGGCCACATGACAGTAATTGGTTTGTGCCGAATGTATTGATATTCGAACAACCCGACAGTGTGCTTTGGTTTCATTCGGCGCCAAGCGAACCAACCTACTTCCGTGAGATACAAATCGAGTGCAAATTGGCGGTTTACGCCCTTTATGCCTCGCAGGTTCGAGGACATAGGTCGCCGGAAACCCTACGTGCCCAGGCAAGCCTGCGCGGCGCGCAAATCTGCAAACCTTACGCTGAAGCGTTTCGGGTCAAGCGCATCGTCGATAGCCCCTAAATATTCCAGCCGCTGGGATTTAATTAGACAGTCCGTCAGTCCGACAACTTACCGTACTTACAAAAGACCGCCGCGCCCTATTTCTATGGGACGGATTCCACAAGAATATTGATGTTATACCTAGATAATGATAGGGTTCGTTAGAGTAAAGACCACTCAAGCTTTCCTAGTCTGTTGGAATTCATACACTATACCCATTGAGCCGGAGTGAATTGGCTGCATTCAGCAGATCCCAAAAAAATCAAACTAGCGGGGTGTTCAATAATGGCAAAACAAATTCTCGTAAGCGGTGGACTTGGCTTCATAGGCTATCACCTCTGCAAACGCTTATTGGAGACAGAACCGGACAATAGCATTGTTGTCGTTGACAATCTTAGCTCGACCCAACTGGATTTTTCCGATCTCATTGGCCGTGTCAAAATACTCACCGCCGACTTTCGATCCATGCCCGACGATATGGGAATGTTTGATGAGATCTATCATCTGGCTAGTCCGGTAGGGTCGTTAGGCATCTTGGAAAAGTACGGTTACATTGCACAAGAAATTCTCGGCTTAGCAGAAAAAGCCGCCCGTATCGCCGCCCATTCAGGAGCCAGTCTTCTCTACGTCTCATCCTCTGAAGTTTATGGCCGGGACGGCCGACATCAAGAATCCGCTGAGCAAATTGTGCCATGCAAGCGTGGCGCTCGAATGGAATATGCACTCGCGAAGTTAACGGCTGAACATGTGTTGCTGAACCTGGCGGCAGAAGGCGCATTCAAACTCCGGATAGTACGACCGTTCAATGCCATGGGGGAATGGCAAAGTTCAGCGATTGGTTTCGTCGTTCCTAAGTTTTTCGAAGCCGCGCTTAATGGGCAAGAGCTGCAAATTTTCGGCACCGGTCAACAGGTTCGCTCCTTCTGCCATGTGCTCGATCTTGTAAACGGTATCATTCAGGTGCAGGTAAAAGGACGCCTTAACAATATTTACAACATAGGCCACCCGGAAAGCATCATTACGATAGAAGAGTTAGCGTTGGCTATCCTGCGCTTATGCAATTCAGGTTCCAAGGTGCAGTACGTGGATCCGGTAAGCCTGTATGGTAATCGGTATATCGAAGCCTTCGACAAAGTGCCAGACATCGCAAAAGCCATTACTGATACAGGATGGCGGCCAAGTATCAGTTTATCGAATGGCCTGGAGCGCATTCTAAAGCACTACCAACTCCGCACGATCAAGAGCGTTCAACAACAAACCGTTATAGATCGATGCAGAACCGAATTAGACAATGATAGTGCTTACTGCCTCTGATTTTGGGATAAAGCCCTATACGTTCGGGCGGTTGCCGCTGAAAACCGGCAGCCTGTCTGAGTTAGATGCTTGTCTTCAGGAATGGATCCGTCATCCCGTCAGGCAAAGCTGTCTTGTAGGGTTTATTAACCCGCACGTATACAACTTTGCTCATCGCGAACCAGTTGTGCGTAATTTTTTGCGCGCATGCGATCTTGTTTGCATTGACGGCGTAGGCGTCTCCTTGGTATTTCGTATTTTGTTTGGACAGACGCCGCCCCGTGTGGTTGCGACAACATTGTTTGATACTGCGCTGGATTGGCCCTTTCAAGGTATCAATGCGGTTCTTATCGGAGGAACTCCGCAACAAGTAAAACTGGCGGCTGATGCCATTAATGCACGCAGAGGCGCTTGGCGAATCGCTGGAGCTTTTCACGGATTTTCAAACGCCGACTCTTACAAGGATATTTTGCGTAAATATTCGGGTGTTGATGTGGTTTTGGTAGGTGCAGGAACCCCGAAATCAGAGCAAATTCTGTTAGATGCTCACGAAATATGCAGCGGCGCACTGTGCTGGCATATTGGCGGAGGCACGGTCGGTGTATTCGCGGGCGAAAAGCATCGCGCCACAGCATGGGTTTCCGCTCTGGGTGTCGAATGGATCCATCGCTTCATTCATGAACCCCATTATCGGTCACGCGTATATCCCGGGGGATTCGAATTCGTCGGGCATGTTCTGAAAGAGCGTTTTTTTGCTAGCAACAAGGTTAAGCCATGAATATTTTGATCGCTAATCCCGCCTTTCGACGCCCACTATCCGATGGCTTAGAGCGCTATATGCTGGGCTCGGGAATGCGTTTTCCACTCACATTATTGAAACGTTCAACCGAGCGACCGCGTTATGTGACCTTTCCGTTCTTTCTCGCATACACAGCTGCATTACTGGAACGCGACGGTTTTCATGTTTCTGTGATTGATGGCGTTCCGTTGAATCTTACCGAAGACGAGTTTCTGCTGGATGCGCTTGAAGCAAAGCCGGCCGTTATCCTTCTGGAACCCAATACCGCCGTGATTGATGATGCGTTGCGGTTTTCCTATAAACTCAAAGAGAAAACCGGAGCAAAAATCGTTCTGGCAGGCTCTCATGTCAGTGTATTTGCAACTGAATTGCTGGAGCAGCACTCGCATATCGATTTCGTTCTGGTAGGCGAATACGAGTTGGCGTGTCTTAACTTGATCAAAGCGTTGCGTGAGAATGCTCCACTAACAAGCGTTGCAGGATTAGCCTATCGAACACCGGATGGACTGGTGCTTGTCAATCCTCCGGAGCCCCTGATCAATCCTCTTGACCAATTACCGCCGCCTGCGCGGCATCTGTTTCCCCGGAATTCGGAACCGGCAATCACTGCTTATTATGACGGAATGTTTCAACATACCCCGACGGCAACCATGCACACCAGCCGCGGATGTCCCTATCGCTGCAACTTCTGTGTGTGGATACAAGTGCTGTACCGCAGTGAACCGCAGCGCTACTTCAGCGCCTCGCGCATCGTTGACGAGATGCAGCTACTGATCAAAAAATTTGGCGTAAAAGAAATCTATTTTGACGACGATAATTTCACGTCGAATAAGAAACACGTTCGCCAACTCTGTGATGAGATCAAAAGGCGTCAATTAACAATTGCTTGGTCGGCGATGGGCGATGCCATTGCCTTAAATCACGAGATGCTGGAATGCATGGCGGATGCTGGCTGCGTGGGCCTGAAGTTCGGTTTGGACAGTGCTGACTCAGCAATTCTGGATGCGATAAAGAAACCGCTCAAGGTGCACCGCCTGAAAAGCCTGATCGAGAAGGCAGGTAAACTCGGCATCAAAACCCACATGTCTGTCGTATTTGGATTAACAGACGAAACCAGGGAGACAATGGAGGCTACGTTTGAGTATGCCTGCGAGCTAGATATAGATTCAGTTCAGTTCAGCATGGCGACCCCCTGTCCCGGCACCGATTTCTATAGCGAGCTTGCAACTGAAGGCAGGATTCGGCCCGCCAAGTGGGAAGAATATGACGGTAGCAACATGAGCGTTATCAACTACCCGGATTTTTCCGGCGAGTATTTAGAGCGATTTACTACCGATGCGCACACCATTTGGTTACGGCGTAAGTTCCGAAAACCCAGCTGGCTTTGGCGGCAGGCGCACTATCTGGTTCGTCTGACACGCGGGCAAGGATGGCCCGGCTTATCCAAGCGTTTTTGGCGCGCGATACAACTATTGACCGGCGATTCTGTCGCAGTCTCCAAAACGGATGTGGCCCGAGTCATGCGCTGGTGATGTTACGACTCAGATACGCGTCGTGATGCTAACTCAGAAACAAGCAGCGGTGTTCTTGCCGGAAGTAAAACCAATCAGGAAACTATAACGATGAAGCTTCTGCTTTGTGTGCCTAATCAGCTCGTTCAATTGGATGGTATGAAAGCCCGGCCTGCTATAAGCCCGCCTGCGGGACTGCTATCCATTGCCGCGTATCTGCGGGCAAGCGAGTGGAGCGGATCGATTGAAATCTACGATGCCCGAATGAGCGCGGACTTTCGGGATGAAGGTAATCAATGGATTTTCGGCGATACCGACGAGCAGATGGAAGCCCGGATTCGTGCGACCAACCCCGATGTCATTGGAATCTCCAACATGTTTACGGCGCAGATCGAGCGGGCTTATCACTTTGCCGATTTGGCTAGGTGTATCGCCCCCGATGCGATAATTATCATCGGTGGGCCGCACGTCTCGGTATTTCCTCTTGAAGCGTTATCGCGCACATCTATTGATTACGTAGTCGTGGGTGAAGGCGAGGAACGCCTGACACAGCTCTTGATTGCCTTGCAGCAAAGCGAGATTAAGCCGCATCTAGCGGGCGTCATCGGTGATCCGGAAGATTTGAACCTGCTCCGGCCCAACCCGCGTGCGCCAGTAACTTTTGTGGATCCTTTAGACGAATTGCCGTTACCGGCTTATGACCTTATTCCCATGGAGGAGTATTTTGCGCTGGCGCGACGCGGATTATCGCCGCGGTTTCGAGAATGGGGCGAGCGGCCGATCAGTTTACTAACCAGCCGCGGTTGTCCGCATAAATGCGTGTTTTGTTCGATTCAAACCACGATGGGTTATAAATTTCGGGCAAATTCGCCCGAGTACACGCGCAGGCACATCACTCATCTCGTAGACAATTACGGCGTCGACTTTATTCATTTCGAAGACGACAACTTGGTGCATGTTCCGGAGCGTTATGACGAGATCGTCGATTTCATGATGACCTTAAATCCCAGAATTAAATGGGATACCCCAAACGGGGTTAGAGGCGATGCATGGACCTTGCAACGAGTCCGCCACGCCAAACAATCCGGCTGTCAATTCCTGACTGTCGCCATTGAATCCGGCGTGCAAAACGTCATTGACAATATCGTGCGCAAACGTCTAGATCTCCAAAGGGTTGAAGAAATGATGAAATATTGTCACGAGGAAGGTCTTCGTCTTCATGCTTTTTATATCATCGGTTTTCCGGGCGAAACCCTGAGCGATATTCAAGCAACCGTTACCTATGCGCTGGACCGCTATTGGCGGTTCGGGGTTGTGCCGATGTTACAACCATTAATTCCGATCCCCGGCACCGATGTTTACGATGAAATTGCCGCGCAAGGATTGCACAATGGAACTATCGAAACTGAGTACAACCAAGTCAAAACCGCTGACTTCGATCCCGAGACCATTCAGACGATTTACCGGGCCTATCTGCGCAAACGCCTAGTTATTTTTGCCCTCAGATCGCTTATATCCGTTAGCGAACTTATCTATAACGTGCGTTTGATTCTGCGATACCCACGAGGTGCAATGTACGCGATCCGTAACGCTATCCGGGCTAACGGCTGAATTTGTGGCGATATCGCTGGTCACAGGTGCAACGGGATTTGTTGGCAGCCACTTGATTCGCAGGCTGGCCGCTGATGGCCAGCAGGTAAATGCATTGACTCGCGACAGCACGGATGTCCCGCACATTCAAGGTGTTCATTGGTTCCGCGGCGATATTACCAATAAACAATCAATAACCGCTGCTTTTGAAGGTGTATCGGTTGTTTACCATCTTGCCGCAATTGTTCCCGGCAAGGGTGGGCATTCAGCACAATGGCACGTCAACTGTGACGGCACTAGAGTACTCCTGCAGGCTTGCCTGGAAAACGGCATAAAGCGTTTGGTTTTCCTGAGTTCAGTCTGTGCTTATGCGCCACCACTCAAAACATTGATTGATGAGGATTGCCCGTTGGGAGGCGATGACAGCTACGGCCAAAGCAAGGCCGCTGCAGAACTCGAAATTACCCGCGGTACTCCGAGTAACTTTTGCTACGTGATACTTCGGCCTTGCCAAGTATATGGCCCCGGCGATAGAAGCGGATTTACCGGGATGATCACATCGATGTTAAACAGCAACTACATATTTACCGCCGGCCGCACCCCGCGCAGCTTTTCGCTGATATACATCGACGACTTAGTTGAGGCTATCATTAGCTCCGGCAAAGCCAATATATCGGGATCATGTACTGCTAACATCGCTGGCCCGTCGCTCGCCAGTATCCAGGCAATCGTTTCCGCCTCTGCGGAAATTAAAGCCCACGTTCCAAAACTCGTAGCGATTCCTGTCCCGGCAATCCGGTTCGCTCAAGAACTGCGCTGGCTGAGCCGTACCCTAGGCTCCGCCGGAATGCGACCACATTGGAAACCTTACTATCAGAATCATGTTTATGGCTCACTTTTGTTAGGAGGCCCTGAATACACTCTGCAACGCGCTAGATCAGAATTAGGGTTCGAGCCTACGACCTCAGTTGACGATGGATTAGCAAAAATCCTACTCTGAGGCATCACTCCAAGTGTGCAAACATTAGCTAAAGTCACATTACCATCTTCCAAATCTAGTTTAACAACGTAATAAGTTTTTCATTTTAAATGTCATATCGGGTCTTCAACTGCCCCCAATATCCGTCAAATAAATATCCCGTTATTAATCCAAGGCCGCTAATGCCGCCTCAGGTGCTTTATCGAGTATCTTGAGTAAAGCCTTGGCTGCCCCTGTCGGGCGACGCTTACCTTGCTCCCAATTACGAATAGTCTCCAGAGAGACATCAATGCGATGCGAGAATTCGGCTTGACTTAAACCCAGCCGTTTTCGCACACGACGAGCAAACTTAGCGGCATCTTGCAACGCATCGGCATCATCAACAGACATTTGTGCCGTGATGTCTGCTTCGCTGGTGGCATCTAATCGATCGACGTCTATTTTACCTTGGGGTAGACTTGCTAAATCCATAGGTTCAATGGTCATTTTTACTGTTTTCATAGATTTTTACCTCACGTTGATTAGCTTTGCGTGCTGAAATCATCCGAATGGCCGAGCCACGGAGAGTGTAGGTCACAAAAAATACGCGTTTCTCAATAGCACCCGATAATTGGTAGCGATCTTCGCCATAATCCCAGCGCGTATCTTTTTTAATCTGTCTGTCGGGGTCAATAAATGCCTGCAGTACATAAGCAAAATCGAAACCACGCTGCTCGAAACAAGTCAGGCTCTTTTGATCATCCCATTCAAAATTCATGGTTCAAATATAGGCCTTAGGCCTACCTATATCAAGTGATTTTCGTTGGGTGCTTGTTGTATTGCAATTACCATGATTAATTTTTTTGAATCAAAAAATGCCTGAAATAACTACCACGATGTATAGCACATCCAACGCGAAAGAAGGAAATCTCTAAGGAAGCGCTGAACAAATCCATTTTGCTTATGGTTCGACAGCTTGTATGGTAAATCATACGGGAATCAGGGAGGCTTTGGGGGCGGGATGGAGAGACGTCGACAGGTATCTGCATTGACAGACTTCGCTGAGAACTCTTCCCTATTACATCTTCCAGATGTCGATGAAGAATCTAGCGGGTAATCCGCCGATTTGTGCACAAGCTTACTCGTCGTCCCAACAGCAGGTCAAAAACTATATTTGTGTCTAATGCAATTTGATCAGTCATGTTTTTCAATCATCTTTTCGTGCCAGAGTTCCTTGTCGGATTTATCAGACACTGTGCATCTAGCTGTACCGTAAAGCTCATCCAAAAGACGGTCAAGTGTTTGGACGTCGACTGAGTTTTCTGGTAACAGTTTGGTGGGCATGGTGCCTATTACGGGCAAAGTTTCAGTGCTGGCGGTTTGTTTATTAACTACTTCGTCGCCTGGTGTTACTTCTACCACGTCCAGTACTACGCGACTGCCTTCTGGCAGGTTGTTATGCCAAGGCACCCAAAGCCCGCCTGATTTCGCTATTGCAGGAACTTTCATGTTTTACTCATGTTTAAATTTTAAATACCGTAACGGGTCTTCACCTGGTCCCAATATCCGTAAAATGAAAATCCCGTTATCATCCACACGTGCGAACATTTATCTTTATTTGGCTTTGGTCATATAAGGAGATCTCTAAAAATTGCACTTCAACAAGGCTCTATTGAGCGTAGTCGAATGGTTATCTTGTTAAATCGATTACTTATCCGTTCATGCAGTGCCTGTCGAAGCATGAATGGATAATTTTTAGAGGTTCCCATAAGGCGCTATCAAAGATCTTGCATCACATTGTATATTTCCATAATATACAAATATGATTGATTTATCCGAGATTATAGGATTTTACTGGGACGAAGGTAACAGCCGTAAAAACAGCAAACACGGAGCATCGACAGCGGAATCCGAGCAGGTATTCTTTAATGCACCTTTGCTTTTGTTGGCAGATGTCAAACACAGCCAAGCGGAGCCCAGGTTCCATGCATTAGGCAAGACTCATCAGGATCGGTTGTTACACATCACGTTTACTTTGCGTCATCAATATACCCATATTCGCGTGATCTCGGCGAGAGATATGCATAAAAAGGAGCGTAACATTTATGAGCAAGCATCTTAAAACTATTCCAAAATTTGCCAGTGAAGTTGAAGAACGGCAGTTCTGGGAAACGCATGATTCCACCGATTTTTTGGATTGGGGCAATGCGCAATCAGTGGTTCTCGTCAATCTCAAACCAACCACCAAAACCATTTCTCTGCGCCTGCCACAACACCTGCTGGATTCAATTAAAGCAGCGGCCAATGCCCGAGATGTACCTTACCAATCCTTAATCAAGATTTGGTTGCAGGAAAAAGCGCAAGGCCAATCCTGATCACAGTTGGTTAGCTTTGTATTTAACAATCCGTGACAGATAAAGGATTGATGAAATTGTCTTGTTTGCTTAATTGGAGATAACTTAATGGCAGTGACGCTAGACAGAGCAATCGTGGGAAAGTTTATCTCTACTCTGCACGATTAATTTCCAAAAGTTGCTGTCTTAACCACTCGGTTAAATCGCTAACTTCAGTCCAGTCAAAAATTGCTTCCGCCATATCTTCCAGCTTTTCAACGGGTAATGTTTGCAATATTGCTAGCGATGCGTCTAGTTCGGGATGGATGCCAAATTTGCGTCTTAATAACCGCGATACAAAAGCAATGCTTTCTTCTTGACGGCCTTCTTGACGGCCTTCTTGTTTTAGTATTTGTGCCAGCCCCATGATTTCACCTTCTTTGTTTAGGTAATGTGTTTGGAATTCGATGATTTCCTGTTCGCTAAGATCGGCATAAAAATCGATAAAGTCAATGTATTTGCGTTGCTTGTTAAGATTCGGCTCAATTTGCAACAAGCCCAATTGTGCCGCCAAATAGATTTGTAGCCGCTCATTTTTAGGGTAGTACATATTGGGGAGGTTTAGCCTGGCGATTATATTGTTGCTGTCTTTGTAATCATTGGCGGATAAGCGCTTTAAGTCGCAGGCTAGATACCGAAACTCTAAGTAGCGGTGTCTATCGCCACCGAGTTGTAAATTTTTTTTCGGCGTTCCAGGATTTAAAAAAATGACCACCGGAATAACTCGATCGGTTTCCATAAGCTCTGCTAGGTCTAAACAATAATGCGCAAGGCGATAAATTGAAAACCGATTAGCTTGAGTTTCTTCTTCGAGGACAAAGAGAATGGCTTCGCGATTTCCATTCGGCCATTCTACTAATAAGGGCACATCAAGCTCACGGAAGCGATCACCCAATCTATCTTTTAACTGTTCCTGGCGTATCGGAATAATCCTCGCTAGTTTTAAATCTTCCCCGGTTTCTTCCTGAGCGAAAAATGCCAAGGCTTCACGTGGATAATCCAAGATTAAGTTTTTAAAGTTTTGATCATGCATGTTCAAATTGAGGGGACCTCTAAAAATTGCACTTCGACAAGCTCAGTACCCATAGGGCATAAATGCGAACGGTGGTTTATTTAAATCAATAACTTATCCGTTCGTGCTGAGCCTGTCGAAGCCTGTCCTGAGTGTGGCCGAAGGGCATGAATGGATAATTTTTAGAGGTTCCCTTGAAAGATCGTAAGGTTGACGCTTGTGACTAACCCACAAAATAGTTAATCGCGCCAATCAACGGCGTGCGCGGGTTTAATGACACTTTCACCGAAATTTTATCTAGCAATGACAAAAAGCGGCCTTTGGCTTTAAACGCCTCGATAAAGCCACCTTTTTGTATTGCAGATAAGATTTTGGGCGCAATGCCTCCGCCTATAAAAACTCCGCCTGTCGCCAGTGACTTTAACGCCAAGTTGCCTGTTTCTGCTCCGTAAAGTTCCACAAACAACCTAATTACTTCTGCACATAAAGCGTCCTCACCCATCAGACCCAGTTGAGAAATAACGGCATTTCTATCAATCTCGCTATTTAGCTCCGGCACCTCAAGACAATGCGGGGCAAAACCATGGTCACAGAGGAAATCGTACAAATGACTAAAACCAATGCCCGATAAGATGCGTTCGTAACTGACATGATCTGGGTAAGTTTTTCTAAGATACGCTAACAACTGATCTTGCTGGACATTTTGCGCGGCAAAATCACTGTGGCCGCCTTCGGTTGCGATAGGATGATGTTTATTACCATCCCAATACAGAATAGCTTCGCCTAAACCTGTTCCGGCGGCAATAACTGCGATATTGCCTGGTTGAATTTGTGCATTTGGATTTAACTCGATAAGCTCTTGTGCCGGTAAATGCAACATGCCTAAAGCCATGGCTTCCAGATCATTAAGCAGTTTGACTTTGTCAGTGCCCAGTTTTAATTTCAGGGTTTCTGCGTCTAACAACCAGGGCAGATTAGTGGTTTGGCATCGTTGATTAACCACGGGTCCGGCAATACCAAAGCACGCAGAACTAATAGTCACATCAGCAAGTAAAAAGGCCGTCAGAATATCATCAAATTCTGGAAATTGTTGGCTTGGGTAGGTTTCTTCTTTTATGCACGTTTGTGAGCCGTTGGCATCGTTAGTCAACAGCGTTAATACCGTTTTGGTTCCGCCTATATCGCCAGCTAATATCACGATCCACCCCTCGTCAGTT
>Ga0208751_100092_pt1 | contig 32221 bp, 35 predicted proteins | sample LakWasMet22_HOW5_2_FD_183868 | JGI IMG/M metagenome (GOLD analysis project Ga0208751, IMG submission 183868) | Freshwater sediment methanotrophic microbial communities from Lake Washington under simulated oxygen tension - Sediment Metagenome... | ecosystem: Environmental > Aquatic > Freshwater >... | reverse complement strand
AAACCCAATATTAGGCCCAAGCCGGGGATGTAGAAGTCACCTATGATAGGGCGCACCCACCACATGGCGATGTGCTCTGCCCATGTTAAAAACGTATACAGCAAATAGACGGTAAGCCCTAATGGCAACGCTGTAAGCAGACCGCGAAAGAAATATTGGTAAATGCGTTTCATAGGGCTTCCGTTCTAAATGGCATATAAAATGCTGTTGATTGCGGGTGCTGCGTTTAGGCTGTCAATATATGGATTACTGGTTCTCTGCCTTTAAAGCGTTAAGGTCAGCCTCGCTTAGCCAGCGCCACTCGCCGAGTTTGAGGTCTTGCGGTAACTCCAAGCGCCCGATTTTAATGCGTTTTAACGCCTCTACGCGGTTGCTGATGGCGGCAACCATGCGTTTAACTTGATGATACTTGCCTTCGGCTAGTGTCATGTGAATCACATGGTCGCTGATTTTGGTGCAGGCGAGGGCTGCAATCGGCGCATCTTCATCAATCAGTTGTACACCTTTTAAAATATGAGCGATTTGTTCATCGCTGACGGCATGTTTACAAGTGACCTCATAAACCTTGGGTACTTTGTGTTTGGGTGAACTCATGCGATGGATAAATTGGCCATCGTCAGAAATTAAGATCAGCCCGGTGGTGTCTTCGTCCAGCCTGCCTATGCATTGCACGCCACGCTCAACTAGTGGGTGTGGGAGCAGGCTATAGATGGTTGGGTGGTGCTGGGTTTTGTGCGAGCACTCGTAATTGCCAGGTTTATGCATCATGAGGTAAGACTTTTCACGATAGTCCCATGCCTCACCCTTAATGGTGTAATGCAGGTTTTCTAGCTCAAAAGTGGCATCAGGGTCGTCACATAGCTCGCCATTGACCGTCACTTCTTCATTGATAACAAGAATGCGGCATAGCTTGCGTGCGCCAAAGCCTTGGTTGTGTAATATGCGTTCGATAGAAAGTTTTTTAGCCATAGCCCGTATTATAAGGCACAAATAAAAACGCCCGCATGTTTCGGTGCGGGCATTGTGATGTTGTGCTTAATTACGCTCAGTCTTGGCTGATGGTTTTGTAAGCAAAGGCACCAATTACTGCACCAACAATCGGGGCAAGCCAAAATAGCCATAGCTGTTGTAGTGCAATGCCACCTTCAATCAGAGCAGGGCCGGTGCTGCGTGCCGGGTTAACTGAGGTGTTGGTGACAGGGATGCTGATTAAGTGAATGAGGACCAATGTAAAGCCGATGGCCAAAGGTGCTAAACCTGCAGGTGCACGTTTGTCTGTAGCGCCCATAATGATGAATAAAAACATCGCAGTCATCACGACTTCTGTGATTAAACCTGCCATCATGCTGTAACCATGTGGTGAGTGTTCTGCAAAGCCGTTGGACGCTAAACCGCCTGCATAACCTTCCATGCCGCTGGCAATGGTACGAATCAACACCGCCGCTAAAATAGCGCCTAATACCTGCGCAATAATATAGTGAGGGAGCTCTTTAGCGCTAAAGCGGCCGCCTGCAACTAGGCCAATCGAAACAGCAGGGTTGAGGTGGCAACCTGAAATATGGCCGATAGCGTAAGCCATCGTTACCACGGTTAAGCCAAACGCAAAAGAAACCCCTAAATATCCTAAGCCTAAATCTGGAATGCCGGCAGCGAGTACCGCACTGCCACAGCCCCCCAGCACTAACCAGAAGGTACCGATTAGCTCAGCAAGCGCACGTTTTGATAATGACATAATTACTCCAATCTTATAATGATTATTAGAATCTACATGGACTACATTTATATCAATTGCATCGCTAATTTACTGCAATCATGATGTGACTACAAGCGAGTTTGGGTTAAACTAGGCCTTTAATTTATACACCATCGTTATATGTCTTTTAAGCACATCATCTCCCGCGACAACCCAGTTTTTAAGCAACTTAAGAAATTTGCAGATAATGCGCGTGAGCGCAGGGCTGAGGGCAAAACACTGTTGGATGGTGTCCATTTGATTGAGTCGTATATAGATACTTTTGGTGAGCCGGATTTAATCATTATTCCAGAAGGTAGAAGTAGCGTAGAAGCCACTGGTTTGATACAGGCTTTGGCCGATATTCCAACCATTATGCTACCTACTTTGATGTTTGCAGAGCTTACCCCGGTGACGAATGCTACCGGTATTTTAGCCTTAGTGAAAATACCGCAATTACCTGTGCCAGAACAACCAGCATTTGTATTGATGTTAGAGGATATACAAGACCCCGGTAATATCGGCAGCATGCTGCGCACAGCGGCTGCATCTGGCGTTGATGTGGTTTACTTAAGCACTAGCTGTACCGATGCTTGGTCGCCTAAAGCGTTGCGTGGCGGGCAGGGGGCGCAGTTTGTATTGCCGATTGTGGAGCGAGTAGATTTAATTAAAGCATTGCAAGAGTTTGACGGTAGTAGTTACGCCACTGCTATGCAAGGTTACTCGCTGTATGCGCAAGATCTATCCCAACCCACCGCGTTTGTGATTGGGAATGAAGGGGCAGGGTTACGCCACCAAACCATGGCAGCAACAAGCAAACGGATTACCATTCCCATGGCGAAAACTGCGCTGGGCTCGGTAGAATCCCTCAATGCGGGCGCTGCCGCTGCAGTTTGTTTATTTGAACGCATGCGCCAAGCATCATTAAAGTAAACGTAGGAAAATTAAGGATAGATTGATGCGCAGATACCCAGTAACTAAAGATCAAACAGCCAAAAATCAAACATTTCAGCATGCTGCTCAACTGGCACAGCGCGGCTTTAGCTTGATAGAAATGATGGCAATCGTTGTGATTATGGGTATTTTGGCGATGGTGGCGATTCCATCCAGCATGAGTCGCATCATTAAAGAGCAAATTACCGCGGCATTGCCATTAGCGGATATCGCCAAGGCGCCAATTGCCACTGCATGGTCACTCTCTCAAGTGATGTTGCCAGATAATGCTGCGGCTGATTTGCCAAGCAGCAATAAAGTAGTGAGCAATTTTATTACCGATACGAAAATTGAAAATGGTGCGATTCATATGACCTTTGGTAATAAGGCGCACCCTAAAATTAAAGACAAAGTACTAAGCCTGAGACCAGCAGTGATTGAAGAGTCTAAAGTTGTACCTGTGGCATGGGTGTGCGGAAATGCAAAAGCCCCTGACAATATGACGGTAAAGGGTGAAAATAAAACGAATATACCGGATGAATATTTGCCGCGCTTATGTAGGTAGTGTGGCTAGGTATGCGTCAGGAAGAAAGTGCGATGTAATGATGATGCGGTAGCCGTAACTACCGCATATAGCTAGCCCATAAACTCGCTAAAGTTTAATGCACCTCTGGGTGCGCTTTTGTGGTGACTTCACTCACCATTAATTGCGTTGCGTCCACTTTATCAAAGCTGTAGTGCGCATTGCAGAAGTCGCAGTTCACTTCAATCTTACCTTGCTCTTCAATGATGCTGCTAATTTCATCGTTACCTAACATGCGCAACATGCCTGAAACACTTTCACGTGAGCAGCTGCAGTAAAACTTAGTATTGCTTGCCTCAAACAAACGTACATCTTCTTCATGAAATAAGCGTGTGAGTATGGTTTCTGTTGGCAGGTTAAGTAGCTCATCGTCCGTAATCGTGCTGGCTAAATGCCCGATACGGTTCCATGCATCTAAATCCTGTGTGCTGAGATCTTCGGTTTTTGTTACCTGATTCATGGTGTCCGGCAGCTTTTGCAACAGCATGCCAGCCGCGGCGTTGCCATCGCAATGCAGCCAGATTCTGGTGTCAATTTGTTCTGAGCGCAGCATGTAGTTCTCTAATATGGTGCTGATGCTGTCGCCCTCAAGCGAAACGATACCCTGATAAGCCTGACGGCCATCTTTAGGGTCTAACGTGATCATAAATTGCCCGTGGGAAATGAGGTCGAATAAACTCTGCTCGTCAGACACTTCACCTTTCCACTTAGCAGTGGCGCGAATGCCAAACTCTGAGTTGCACTCTACCACCAGTAATTTTAACGCGCCTTTACTTTGAATCTGTAGTACAAGCGAGCCGCTCATCTTAAGGGTAGCGGTTAGCAATGCGCTGGCAGCCATTAACTCGCCAAGCGCACGCTTTAGGCCGGCAGGTAAATGCTGCTTATTCAGCGCCAGTTGTAGTGTGTTGGTAAGGTTAACAAGGTTGCCGCGTATCGGCGTGTTTTCAAAAACAAAACGTTGTAGGGTGTCTGGTAATTTATTCATCTCGCTATTTTAACATTAGCGTGCCGCATTCAAAATGTTTGAATGGAGTATTTTAATGCCACCATGTTTGCCAACCGAGCGTGTGTAAATTACACAAAGGCGCTAGCTGGCGATAATAATTTGCTTGGTTTGAGGAATGGCAGACATAGCCCAATGCTCGAGCGCCCATTGCCACAATGTGGGTAGTGGCGCATGTTTGATGATGGCAGGTGGCTGCTGGCCTAAAAAACATAAGGCGTCATAAAGTAGCTGGCTGGTGGTAGCAGTGTCTATGGGTTTTGCCAGTGTTTGTTTGCTTAATTTCTCACCGTTGGCATTGGCGGCAACTGGCACGTGTGCATATTGTGGAGTGGAAAAGCCTAACTGTTGCTGCTGGTATATCTGGCGGGGGGTGGAGTCTAACAAGTCTGCGCCACGTACGATGTGTGTGATGCCTTGCGCGGCATCATCTACCACCACTGCCAGCTGGTAAGCAAATAAGCCATCTGCACGCTTTAAGATAAAGTCGCCTACATCTTGGCCGATGTTCTGTTGAACAAGCTGTTGAATGTCGTCATGAAAGCTAACTGCACTATTGTCAGTCTTAATGCGCCAGGCTATTGCGGTGTTAGGTTTGATTGGGTGATGCAGGCAAATTTTTGGATAGATACGCCCGTCAATGCCAAACGTAGTGCAGGAGTCGGCAATTTCCTTGCGGGTGCAGGTGCATTGGTAAATCAGCTGTTTGCTATTGAGCTGATTGAGTGCATCAGCATACAGTGCGCTGCGCTGGCTTTGGTAGACGACCGTGTCATCCCACTCAAATCCAAACGCTTCCAATTGATGCAAAATCGTATCTGCTGCACCTTTGATTTCACGCGGTTTATCTAAATCCTCCATGCGCACTAACCATTTCCCTTGCTTGGCCTTTGCTTCACAAAAGCTGGCAACAGCCGCTACCAGCGATCCAAAGTGCAAGGGGCCTGTGGGCGAGGGGGCAAAGCGGCCGACGTACATGCTGATAAAACTTAGTTAACTGGTTGCAGGTATGGCGGAATATGCCAATAGCCTAGCTGGTTACCTAATAGCATGAGTTGGCAGTGCAGGCGGTCATTACCGCTGGCGCTTACATCAAACTCGTAAGTGCGTAAAAATTGCACACGGCCACGGCGGTTTCGTCCCAGCCAGATTCTGCTACAGGCGACAGATTCATCCAGCAATTGCAGGTTAAATCTTGCTGAAAGTTCGCTGCCCAGCAGAATTGCGCGTTCACGTTTGTTTAAACTGTCTATCCAAAACCAGCCGATGGCTAGTAGGATAATAATTAAAATCATTTCCATTAATGCATACTCATTTTTATAAAGGGTCTAGTTCGGACTCATCAGGCTCATCTTCATGTAGCGATAGGTTATCAAAGCTGGATGAGCTTTTTGCGTTGCCAGCGTTTTTACCATGCAACTTAAAGCGTAAGCGCAGCTCATTGATGGAGTCTGCATTACGCAGGGCATCATCTTCAGTTATGCGGCCTTCCTCGCATAAATTAAAGAGGGCTTGGTCAAATGTTTGCATGCCTAGCTCGGTAGACTTAGCCATCACCTCTTTAATCATGTTGGTTTCACCTTTTAAAATCAGGTCAGAGATCAGTGGCGAGTTAAGCAAGATTTCAATGGCGGCACAGCGGCCACCACCAGTTCTGGAAACCAGGCGTTGTGAGATAAATGCTTTTAGGTTGAGTGATAAATCCATATGTAATTGCGCATGACGCTCTTCCGGGAAGAAGTTAATAATGCGGTCAATTGCTTGGTTGGCGCTGTTTGCGTGTAAGGTTGCCATGCAAAGGTGGCCGGTTTCTGCAAACGCCAGCGCAAACTCCATGGTTTCTCTATCGCGAATTTCGCCAATTAAAATCACATCAGGCGCCTGGCGTAATGTGTTTTTAAGGGCGTTAAACCATCCGTTAGTGTCTCGGCCTACTTCTCGATGCGTCACTAAACAGTTTTTACTTTGGTGTACATACTCTACAGGGTCTTCCACTGTAATGATGTGTCCAAAAGTATTCTCATTGCGGTAATCAATCAGCGCCGCTAAGGTGGTTGATTTCCCAGAACCCGTACCTCCTACTAGAATGACCAGCCCGCGTTTGGTGAGCATCACGTCTTGCAGGGTCTCTGGTAAGCCTAAGTCGTTAAATTTAGGAATTTCCGTAGTAATAGTACGTAGAACCATTCCCACTTTTTCTTGCTGTATAAATACATTCACGCGAAAGCGCCCAATGCTTTTAGGCCAGATAGCGAAGTTGCACTCTTTTTCTGTTGCAAATTCTGTACGTTGTTTTTCATTCATTAGTGCATCAGCAAAGGCTTTGGTATGTTCACCGGTCAGTTTCTGCTGGGTGACTGGTGTCATTTTTCCATCAATTTTCATGGCGGGAGGAAAATCAGCCGAAATGAATAAATCCGATGCCTTTTTATCAAGCATGCCTCGTAAAAGATTATGCATGTAATTGAGTGCTTGTTCGTTTGTCATTCAAGAAACCTTATCTATTGGGGTTACAATATGGCACGAGTTAATCCATAATTAACAAGTCGTCACTTTCAAGATTGTTGCCGGCAATTATTGTACTTAATTTAATTGTAAGCGAACATTCGCATCGTCAGCTATTGTTTCATAGGATTATTGATAAGAGTCATCATTGCATGAATGAAATACGTGAAAAAGAAGCCATCGATGCTTATTTGAAGTTACTGCAGGCTAAAGGCGCAAATAGTGGCGTGCTGCATAAGCGTGCGTCGTTTATAGAGCTTTTAGCCAAGAGGCTTGCGGGACAAGTGCCTAATGGTGAAATCTATCGCGATATTATTGAGGACGTGATGGACTCGATTCCGGTAGATGCCTGGCATGACAGCCTGACCGCTGCGCGTGAGTTCTATCCGTTCTGGATGAAGGATTTTAAAGCGATTGCGGCTTTAAACATTAACCCTGGTTTTGATGTTAAGCCCATTGATTGGCGCCCGATTCAGGCTACGCTCAAGCTGCTATCTGATAGCTTGGAGACCGAGAAGTTTGAAGCGGTTGAAAACTGGCCTTTAAAAGCGTACACACAAGCCTTGCGCTTTGAAGGTGCAGAGCAGGCCTTAGTTGATACGCGCGTTAAATTAGCAAAAATTATATTAATTCGCCTGCGTACCGCGCCAGATAAAGACAGCAAGGCGTATCGCGCCGCGGTGGATTTGACCTTGCCGTTATTTAGCATCAAACATAGCCGGCGTTTGTTTTTAGTGGTGGTACGTGAGTTTTACCACTTTTGGTCTGGCAATCCAGATGCTGCCAGTATGGTGCTTAAAGAAGGTGCTGGTAACGCATTAATCTAGTTTTTAAAACATCCTCCAATGCCTATTTGCACAAAATTAGTGCAATGCACTGTCAATAGCACAATTTTAGTGCAATATTTTCATGCTGTATGATGCAAGGTCTATACAAAACAATAAGTTATGTTTTGGCGTGATATTTGCTTATTTTGCGGGGCTTAAAATGTTAATAGGTGATTGAAAATGGAAGCATTAGTCTCAGCAAATGATGTTTTATTTGTATTGCTTGGCGCCATTATGGTGCTTGCAATGCACGCAGGTTTTGCCTTTTTAGAGGTGGGTACAGTCAGGCATAAAAATCAGGTCAACGCACTGGTTAAAATCATGGTGGATTTCTCAGTTTCTACCATTGCGTACTTTTTTATTGGCTACAGCATTGCGTATGGCGTAGATTTTTTTAGTGGCGCTGAAGTATTAGCAGCTAAAAATGGTTTTGGTTTAGTGAAGTTTTTCTTTTTGCTGACATTCGCAGCAGCGATTCCAGCGATTATTTCCGGTGGTATTGCAGAGCGTGCGAAGTTTAATCCGCAAATGTTTGCTACGTTCACATTGGTTGGTTTTGTATATCCGTTTTTTGAGGGTATCGCATGGAATAATCACTACGGATTACAAGAGTGGCTAAAGGGCGCGACGGGCGCGTCATTTCATGATTTTGCCGGCTCAGTGGTAGTGCATGCCATGGGTGGCTGGATTGCGCTAGCTGCCGTTGTTTTACTGGGTGCACGTAATGGCCGTTATAGTAAAGATGGCCGCTTGCACGCGTATCCACCATCAAATATTCCGTTTCTGGCACTAGGTGCATGGATACTGACAGTTGGCTGGTTTGGCTTTAACGTTATGTCTGCACAGTCGGTTCAGGGTATCAGTGGCCTGGTAGCAGTAAATTCACTGATGGCGATGGTGGGCGGTACTTTAGCTGCCTTAGTCATGGGTAAGAATGACCCGGGTTTCGTACACAATGGCCCATTGGCTGGTTTGGTTGCGGTATGTGCAGGCTCTGATGTGATGCATCCGTTAGGTGCACTGGTCACTGGTGCGATTGCAGGCGTGTTGTTTGTACTGACATTTACTTTGACGCAGCAACGCTGGAAAATTGACGACGTGCTAGGTGTATGGCCATTACACGGCCTATGTGGTGCTTGGGGTGGTATTGCTGCCGGTATTTTTGGGCTGAAAGCCTTGGGTGGCATGGGTGGTGTGAGCTTCGCATCGCAATTACTTGGCACGGCATTGGGTGTAACTGTTGCGTTAGTGGGTGGCTTTATTGTGTATGGCGCACTTAAACAATTAGTTGGTATCAGGCTGACCGCAGAAGAAGAGTATGATGGCGCGGATTTGACCATTCATAAAATTCCATCTACAACCAATGACTAGTCTTGCGCTGATAGTGATAAGAATTAATAAAGTTTGTCGGATGGTAATAAAGTCTGTCGAGTATTAAAACTAAAAAGGCTCTTACTAAGAGCCTTTTTTGATACTACTAAGAAAACTTTGTCGCAAGCCTATTAATAAATATTAGATATTTTTGGAATACTCAGTATATTTACTATATGCAAACATAAACTTTAACAGCAAGAGTTAAAAAATTAATGTCTCGATTCGGCCCAAAGCAGTCACTCATTTATCAATATTATTAAATAAACAAATTAAACCGATTACCAATACTGCCCCGATTAAACGAGTTCCCATTGATATCCATTGCTGTTGATAAAAAGGTAAATCTTCCTTTAAACGCATTCTGAATATTTTTTCCAATATAAATCTGCCTGCTTCATAAGAAAAGCAGGCTAAATAAGTGAAGAAAATTATTGAGAATAAAATCCCTAATACATTTCCTATTAGCTGCATAAATATATCATTTCTGATTAGTTATTAATGAGTCAAACCCAGCCCTAAGCAGACGTTGGGATGTATAAAATTCATACATTTTTAAAATGTTTATCAAAGCAATTTACTCTTTAGTTTGTTTCGATAAATTAGGCTACTTTGTCTAACTTCACACAATACATAAACAATTTTACCAATTCTTCCTCAAGCGCTTCAGTGCCCAAGTAAGATGACTGCTCCATAACAGCAGAGCGGATTGTACCAATGACAGCACGGCTCATCACATAAAGTCCAATTGGCGTAAGACTCATAAACTGTTCGCGTCCCAACTGTGATTGTTGATCAACAATCACCTGAACAACGTGCTCAATCGGCTTGGACAGCTCATCAGACAACCCATTAGCAATTAGTGCCTCAATCAATACTTTTCTTGCAACCTGCCGCCCACCAAATGCTTTTAGCAACGCATGCACAACCACTCTGCCAAGCGCTTCAGCATCAGCAGTATATTCAATAGTGATGTTATGGATGATTTTCTGACTGACTTTATCCAGCTCTCGTCGTGCCATAGCGATCAGAATTGCATTCTTATTTGAAAAGTATTGATATAGCGTACCTATACTAATACCAGCCAATTTAGCGACGGCGTTTGTATTAAATTCGCTAAGACCTTTAGTTTGCAAAATCCGAGCGCTCGCTTCAAAAATAATTTCAATCGTCTCTTGTGATCGTGCTTGTGTTGGTTTTTTTCTATATGAATCAATAGGCTTCATTGTTAGTTCCAAATTTCTTCTAGGTAACGGAAAGCGAGTAGAAAAAATGAGTAATGCTCATATTATATATTTAACGCTGGCATATAAATAGACCGCTATTTAACACCGCTTAAACATAACCAAAGGAAAATATGATGAAAATAGCATTTTTAGGATTAGGTCGCATGGGCGCTGGCATGGCAACCTGTTTAGCCAACACTGGAGAGCATGAGCTCACTGTTTGGAATCGCAGCCCTGACAAAACAGAGAAGTTTAAGGAGCTTGGCGCGAATATAGCAAATGACCCCATCGATGCCATACGTGGTGCTGAACTTGTTATCACCAGCTTGCTTGATGACAAATCTGTTGAAGCACTGTTCAACGAGAAGAGTGCTATATTTCAAGCCATGCTGCCAGAAGCTATTCATTTATGCGTAACAACTATTTCACCCGATTGCGCCAATCGTTTGCAAGTTCTGCATGCCGCTAATGGTAGCCGCTATGTATCTGGCCCTGTTCTTGGCAGACCAGATGCGTCTGCAGCAGCTAAGCTAGTACAGTTTTTAGCTGGTGATGCCAGTGCAATAAAAGTTGTTGAGCCTGTTTGCCATGCTTTTTCTGAACAAGTGATGCTTTTTCCTGACGAAGATGCAGGTGTGGCTAACAGTCAAAAGCTCTGTATTAACTTTTTTGTTGCGAGTTTAATTGAAGTGATGGGGGAGTGTTTTACGTTAGGCGAAAAACTTGGCGTGCCGCGTAAGAATCTAGCCTTCTTCTTAGAAAAAAGCTTACCTTTGCCAGGGTTGAAAGTTTATGTCGAACGTCTATTTAAACGTGAAACTGATAGCACTACAGGGTTTACAATGACTGCGGGTAGAAAGGATTTAACTTTGATATTAAATGCTGCAGCTGCAGTTGAGTGCGATGTTGATATTGCAACCATAATTGCAGAAAAAATGGATAAAGCCATCAATCAGGGTATGCAGAACCTTGACTGGAGCGCCACACAAGAGATTACGCGTCAACGCGCTGGATTAGTTAACTAACAATCAAATAACTTTATATCTTTGGGCAAATGACTCATCCTGTTGAGTTGTTTGCAAAGGCCTTGTCTGCTCGCACATGTCGTCACTATCGTCATTTCAAGAAAAATCTGTATAGAGGTTTGTTGAAGATGTAGTGTCTGTAATGGGCCGTAAGTTAAGCCACTTTCCGGCCCAAAGTAGACACTCGTATCCAATCATAAGTCCTGCACAACTGAGTTCATGAAATTAGCTTCTCTTTAATACAGACCTTCGATTATCGGGCTTTGCCAAGAGCATATGAACATCTCCTAACGCCCGTTCTTCAAAGCCACCTTCACAATAGCACAAGTAGAACTCCCACATTTTTATAAACTCTTCTGAATATTGCAGATGGCGAACATCTGCAATATTGTCGAAAAATTTTTCACGCCACATCCGAAGTGTCTTTGCGTAGTGTGGGCCGATATCTTCCAGATCAAAAAGCCGTAAATCAGTGTTTCTGGTAATGCTGTTCAACATGGCAGTATTTGAAGGGATACATGATCCCGGGAAGATATAACGTTGTATAAAGTCTACTGATTTTTTTGCGCTCTCATAACGTTGATCGGCAATCGTAATGGCCTGAATCAATGCTAAACCATCAGGCTTGAGCAAAGCGCTTATTTTGGAAAAATACACATCGTAAAACTGGTAACCCACAGCCTCTATCATTTCAATTGACACAAGTTTATCGTATTGCCCATGTAGATGACGATAGTCGTCTAACAGCAACGTAACTTTGTCACTCAGCCCTGCAGATGTGATGCGCTCTTTTGCTAGGCGATACTGCTGTTCTGATATGGTGGTGGTGGTCACTTTGCATCCATAATGAGTTGCGGCATAGATAGCAAAGCCACCCCATCCAGTACCTATCTCGATTATATGGTCGGTTGGCTTTAAGTCCAGTTTATCGCAGATGGTCTTGAGCTTTAGCTCTGATGCTTGCTGTAAAGTTTTTGTATCTTGATTAAAGACCGCACTTGAATACATCATGGTTGGGTCTAGAAATAGCTGGAACATTTCGTTACCAAGGTCGTAATGTGCGGCAATGTTTTTGCGACTACCTTCTGTAGTATTGCTGTTAAGCCAGTGCAAAATTCTCATGATGGGCTTTGCTAGCCATTGATACCCCCCTTCAAGGTTATCCATTACCTCTTGGTTTAAGCACATCAGGCGTATGACGTTAGTAAGATTATCTGCACTCCAATAACCTAGCATGTAGGCCTCGCCGGCACCTATGCTGCCACCAAACGCAACCTCTCCGTAAAATCTAGGATCATGTACATAAATAGTTGCATTAAGCTTATGTGCTTCATTTCCATAAAAATAGATGTGTTTACCATCAATCAGTGTCAATTGGCCTATTTTTAAATTATCTAAATGCCCTAGTATCTGGGACTTGGCAAAATTAGCCACCCATTTAGAACGGCTCTTCTGCTTGAGGTTGGCCGTAAGTGTCTCTTGCTGTGAGATTGAAATAGACATAGTTATTTCTTTTTTAAGTTAGGGTGTTCATAAAAGGGCACACGTTTAAGCCATAGCAGCAATGCATTCCAGTAGATACCTGCGATAACTTTAAATGTCATGAGAGGGTAGCTCAGCAGCATTTTATTGGATGCACACTCACTCAGTTCAGTACGCTTTAAACTAAGTGCTGCATTGAATATCTGCTTACCGTTATAAAGATTGCACATGCTTATCAGTAGTTCATCCCCTTGCAGTTTGAATGACCAGTCATACTCCATGTTCATCGGCATAAACGGCGATACATGAAACGCTTTACTGAATTTGAAAAAATTGGCTCCGTCATCAGTTTCTGATACTTTGCTAAAGTCATGTACATAAACAAAACTCTCTCCCCATGGTGTGTTGGTGATATGGGTAACCATGGCTTCGATTCTGTTGCTATCTGGTGCAAAGCAGTAGTAGAACGTTACTGGGTTAAAGCAGTAGCCAAAGTAGCGCATATTGGTCAGCATGCATATCTGGCCTTCTGGCCTTGTTCCGGTAGCTTGCATAACCAAATCATAGATCGATTCAGACAGCGGAACTTCAGGGTTGCCGTAATAGTCTGCACGATTGAACCATGCCAGATTATTTTTCTGGTAAGACCATAATGAATAGCCGTTAAATAACACAGGCAACTCATCCAGATTCAGAAACATCATGAATACCTTATAGTTAAACTTATGCTGCTTTGGATCACGCCGGCTATGTGATACCCAGCCACTATAGATGGCACTTTTCTGAATATTATCGATAGTCATTGCAGTAACGCTCAAAATGTTTAATGGCTTCTAGAGCGCTTACTACACCGTCTTCATGGAAGCCATTACGCCAGTACGCACCGGCAAACCCCGTACGATTAACACCACTGACTTCTGCATGCCTTGCTTGGGCTACGGCACCTGCTAGTGTGTAAACCGGATGCATGTATTCAATACGCTTGATTACTTTTTCAGGGTCAATCCCGTCAGTATGATTCAGCGTTACTAGCAATGGCTGCTTAGTTTGCAACCCCTGAAGGATGTTCATATTGTAAGTGACAGCAACACGCTCTGATGCAGGGCTAGTGAGATGATAGTTCCATGCCGCCCAAGCTAGCTTGCGCTTTGGCAGTAGCGTAATATCGTGATGCAGATACACGGTGTTGTGTTGGTACTGTATTGCTCCTAAAACCTCGGTTTCAGCTGTTGATGGATCCCTCAGCATTTGCAATGCCTGATCGCTATGACAGGCAAAGAACACGTAATCAAAATGCTCATCTTCACCGCCGCTGGGTTTAATAACGACACTATTCTGCAGACGATGTACGCTCTGAACTGGTGTGTTGAGGCGTATATTTTGCTTGAAAGGTTTTGTCAGTGCTTCTACATAGCTTGCGGAGCCACTTCTTATGGTGCGCCACTGTGGGCGATTGTTGACGGTGAGCATGCCGTGGTGGTGAAAGAATCGCACAAAGAATCGGGCCGGGAATTGCAGCATCTGCTTAGCGTCTGTGGACCAGATTGCAGAGCCCATAGGAATAATATAGTGATTGATAAACTGCTGGCTATAGTTGCCTTGCTGCAGATAATCACCAAGCCTGATCTCGCTGCCATCTGCCAGCAGTTCCAGGGCATTTTTATTGAAACGCAGGATGTCGCGTATCATACAGTGAAATGAAGGTCTGAACAGGTTGGTGCGTTGAGCGAAGAGACTGTTTAACGAGGTCCCGTTGTACTCCAATCCGCTCTTTTCGCAGCGCACACTAAAACTCATGCTGCTAGGTTGCCAGGCAACGCCTAACTTATCTAGCAATTCGATAAAGTTAGGATATGTTCTATCGTTAAATACAATGAATCCAGTATCCACCGAGATATCCTGACCTTCATATCTGACACGGTGGGTATGCGTGTGTCCACCAATGTACTTGTTGGCTTCAAATACCGTGACATCATGGTTTTGATGTAAATGGTAGGCAATCGTGTTACCCGAAATGCCACTTCCAATAATAGCAATTTTCAATCTGAAATAGCCTTAGTCATATTAATGAGCGTTGATAGTGTCTACTTTTTTTGATTCACGTATCGATACAGGTACCGTCCTCAGGTCCCAAATCAACCCCAATCCTGAGAGTATTTTTAATCCGTAATAGGTGATGTCTATCTCCCACCAGTAAAATCCTTGGCTTGCAGCGGCAGGGTAGTGATGATGGTTGTTGTGCCAGCCTTCGCCCAGCGTCATCAGGGCTATGAGAAAGTTATTTCGGCTGTGGTCTTTGGTGGCGTATCGCCTTTTCCCCCAAACATGGGCCAGTGAGTTAACAGTAAACGTGGCGTGATAGAGTACAACGGTTGAAATGACGAAGCCCCAGATAAAAAGCTGCATGCCGTTAGTGCCATAATCAGGGTGTGCCACTGCTAGCCAATCACCGAGCGTGTATATACCGACACCAAGCAGGATAGGTATGATGCTGTCAAAACGGTCTAACAAACGTAGCTCGATAAAAGCAGACAGCTCTTTGACCCGATGTGTCTGGGTAAAGAAATTTCTAGAGGCCAGAAACCAGCCGACGTGGCTCCATAAAAACCCATGCTGTAATGGCGAGTGCGAATCTTTATGCTCATCCGAGTAAGCATGGTGGTGGCGATGGTGGGATGCCCACCACAGAGGGCCACGCTGCACTGCTGTTGCGCCCAATATGGCTAGAATAAATTGAAACGTACGGGATGTGCGAAAAGCTTTGTGTGAGAAATAACGATGATAAAAACCGGTAATGGCAAACATGCGCAACGCATAGAGCAGAGTGGCAAAGTTGAAGGCGAACCAGCTGACGCCTACCGTCAACACGGCAAAGCACGCAAGGTGAATCAGCACGAACGGAATAACCCGCAGCCAGTCAATATCAGACCAATTGCCCTCAGTTCCTGCCACTTCAGCAGTCACTGCCTCGTTATCGAACCATGAAATAACTTTATTGAACATGATACCCTCTATTTACTTCAAAGAATGATCGTGTGGGACTTTGCGCAACCCACTGACGTCATAGCCCATATTGGTAACTTTTTTGGTTAAGGCAGCATAGGCGTCGTCACTAAGCTCAGGCGTTCTTGCCATAATCCATACGTAGTCACGAGCGTTTCTGGCAATAATGGTCTGTGTATAAGCATCATCGACATGTGCAATCAGGTATTCGGCTTTAATTGGCCAAATAAACTGCATCCCCCAGATTGCGTTACCAGTACCTTCAACTATAAAGCCTTTGGGGTGATACGTTTTGAGCGAGCCACTCAGGCTTCCCTTATTGAAAGTAAATGTGGTGTCTATGGTGCCATCGCCATTGAGCTTGTAAGTTTCAATGGCATTAAACGAATTTTTCTCGATAAAGGTGGGGATAGCGGCAATCACATACCATGTGCCCATAAATCGATTGATATCTATTTGTTTGACAGTTTCAATCTTCGGCTTGGCACTTGTACAGCCTAACAGGGTAGCTAATATCGTCATAATTAGTAGCTTTTTTAAAATGATTATCATAGTTATTTGAGTTTGTAATTAATGATGTAACCTTCAGGGGTAATCGATCTCAGACTAACCCACTCATGATTGCCAGTGTCATACCAAAGATCAATGTTGAGTTTCTGTTTCCCTTCCATACTTGCATCCAGCTTATAGTGAGTAGTTTCGATATTTACACCTTTAATAGCGAGCATCTCGTTGCCAATTTTCTTAACTCTAGTATCCAACCATTGCCCATTCTGCGGATTAAGTAATTTAGTCTGTGTTAGGATTTTCTGGTTCCAGTAAGCAAATGTCATCGGACATTCCGGCAAGACCTGACTTACCTTGCCGTCATCCACCACGAATTTACCGTCAATCAACTGGCCTTTTACTTTTGTTGAGACATCATTTTCCGACGTGCTAGATTCAAGGCTTTTTAGGCATCCGGCTTGCCAAGTTTCCACTGCCTTATGTGTGTATTGATACGCGCTAATGAACAGCACCTTTACATTAAATCTTGCCTGGCTGGTCAGCTCATTGAGTTCACTCAACTTAAAAGTGTGTTCGCCTATCTTGGTTTTATCTAGATAAACATCAAAGTTCCATTCTTTTGCTGACACGATGCTAGGCAATATGCAGGTTAATATTGTCAGGATTGTTTTCATAATTGCTTTGTCTCCCTGGGATTGCTTGGAATAAAAGCATTGGTTGAACGAATGTAATCGATATACTCCGGACGGCGTTCTGCAATATCTTTTTCCAGCAGCGCCACTCCGCTTACTTTAAGTAACAGGAGTGTCATTAACACGGCTGATGGAATCGCCCACCACGCTCCGCCAGCCAGTGCCACAAGGTATAGACCCCACCAAACCATGCATTCGCCAAAGTAATTAGGGTGTCGGCTATAGCGCCACAGGCCACTACGCAACACTTTGTCCTTGTTTGCAGGGGCGCGTTTGAATATCATCAGTTGCCAGTCAGCTGTGATTTCAAATGCGAGCCCAAATAGAACAACTGCAACGCCGACTATATCTAGCGTATTGATTGAAGCAGCTGATGAGGTGGCGCCCAGAATTGGCAAGGAAATGACCCATGCCAGAAGTGCCTGAAATCCAAACACTATATAAATACTTTTGAAGGCAAAGTTCGGAGAGTTATTTCTACGTATCTCTGCATATCGATGATCCTCGTGCGGCCCCCAGTTACGCCAAGTTAGATACGTACATAAACGCAAAGCCCATAGTAGCAATAGACTAAGCACGATTATGGCTCTGGTACTCAAGGCCTCCGCTTGGCTCGCATATGTAATGCCTGCCACCACAAAAAACAGGCTCCACATGCTGTCTACATGAGTGACATTTTGACGGTAAAGGCTAGCTATCCAGCCAGTCAATCCGAACATAAGAATGGCGTATAGTCCCTCCAGATATATATGAAAATTCATGAAGAATGTTCCGTTTTAAATCCATTCAGTTGGCTTGCAAGATAGAGAAGAGTAGGGGTTATCACTGCCCAGCCGAGAGATAAAACAATATAGGATGGATAACCTTGCAGCAAGATTGCACCGATACGCTCTGCACCAAGGTAAGCCAGCGGTCCGCCTGCAGCCCCAAACAGTATGGAAACTAGGTAACGCTTCTGCATCCATGCCAAGCTGACATTAAGTGTCGTAGCAAAAGCTACCCATAGTGCCAGTATCCATACTGGCACTAATGAAACGCTCCAACCATGCTGCTGATATGTCACAACATGCATCCATAGCATTAACTGGTCAAAACAGGCGCCTATAAAAAGTGCGGCAGATATCAGGATGAATTCAGGCTTGGCCTGCCTTGCCTTGTGAAAGTGCCAGCGCAGAATTACCATGGTGACCGCAACCCCCAGCCATGGCATGCCTTTAGCAGCGCCAAGCACACAGGAAAACCATGCAAGTTGAAATAGGATGAAGTTAATTAATATCATAAAATTTAAAGTGGGCGCTCAAATCGATAGTGAGTCACCCACCACTCTTGGCCATTTCTGTAACCGAATAGTTCTGCACAGGCCATGTAAAATATACGCCAGCGGTTACGCCAAACCTCAGCGTTATCAGTTCCATAGGTTTGTTTCAAAATCACATCAATTTCATGACGGTGCTTGTCCATATTTTCCAGCCATGCATTGGCAGTTTTTTCATAATGTGTGCCATTCCAGCGCCAGCGTTTTTCCAGCTTCATATATTCCTGAAAGTGCAATGGGAGATCATCGCTAGGCATCATGCCGCCAGAAAAAAAGAACTGGCTCATCCAGTCGTCATCTCCCTGTATCTCAAATAAGTAAGGGGTGCTGCGGTGTACAAAAATATGCATGAAGAACTTACCGCCAGGGATTAACCAGTCATGTATTTTTCTATACAGCACTTTGTGGTTGCGCATGTGCTCAAACATCTCTACCGAAACAACCCTGTCGAATGACTGTTCAATACCATGCTCTTGCGGATTGAAGCTGTTCATATCGCAAGTGATGACACGTATGTTCTTAAGGCCGCGGATGCTGGCGGTAGCCATAATGTATTCACGCTGTGAATGAGAATTTGAAACAGCGATAATCGTACTTTTTTGATAGCGTGCAGCCATCCATAAAGTGAGTGAGCCCCAGCCGCAACCTAACTCCAAAATATGATGACCATCCGTCAGATCTGCATGTTCGCAGGTGAGACTTAATGCATTAGCTTCAGCTTCACTCAATGAGTTGGTTTCTGGTAGCCAGTAGCAACTGCTGTACTTTCTGTGTTCTCCCAGGCATATCGCAAAGAATTTCTCAGGCAGCTCATAGTGCTGTGCATTTGCAAGCTCCGGTACCAATGCAATCGGCGCATCATTCATAGCGGATATAAAAGTATTCAGATTATCTATACTTTTTTCACAGTCATCAGCATCGATGTCATGCAGGCGTTTTTCAGATAGATAGCGTATCCCTTGGCGCATCAGGATATCAGGAATTAAACTTTTTTCTGCCATTTGAATGGCTAAGCTCGTAAGTTGCATTGTTGCCCTTTTTTACTTTTTCAGAAATGCACAAAGGTTAATTAGTAAATGTCAGTATTAGTTTTTTGATTTAATTCTCTTCCAAAAACTCAATAATCCTATTTGGTAACCAGCCATTTTCGTTACTAAATCCAGAAGTGAAGAATCCGACATGACCGCCTTCTTCCTGATAATCAAGCGTTACAAAAGTGGATACATCGTTCGTTGTCGGCAAAAACTCGGCAGGCATGAATGGGTCGTTTTTAGCATTGATAATGAGTGTGGGAAGTGTAATGTTGCGTAGATGTGGTTTAGACGCATTTTTGTTGTAATAGTCATTTGCATCTAATGCCCCATATAAAACTGATGTGACGGCATTATCAATATCATGAATTGTTTTGGCATTCCTTATGCGGTTATCATCCAGTAATCCGGGAAACCTCCTGGATAACGCCAGCGCTTTAGGGCGCATGGAGTCAACAAAGAGTGGCGTATAGAGTATACGGTTAAGGCCTGCATCCAGCGAATCTGCTGAAGCTTTGAGATCAATCGGGGCGGACACTGCAACAGCTTTACTGATGAGGGTCATGGTGCTCGTGCCTGCTTCGCCTAGCCACTTTAGAAGGGCATTGCCTCCAAGCGAGTAACCAACGGCATAAATGGAATTGTCTGGATAAATTTCCCGGACTCTGGACAGCATGGTGTCAATTTCTAAAGTATCGCCAGCATAGTAAACACGCGGTAGCCTGTTGGGTTCACCTGAGCAGCCTCTAAAGTTAACAACCACCCCATGCCACCCTTTAGATATAGCAGCGCCTAATAAAGATTTTGCGTACTGGCTTTGCGAATTTCCTTCTAGGCCATGAAATATGACCAATATTGGTTTTTTTTGCTCAACGACTTCGCCTGCTGTGAAAGTCGCTGTAGAGAAATGTTTCCCCTGAAGGTATGGTTCATCTGTATCTGCCCAATCAACATCAACAAAATCGCCATCATCAAGTTCCCACCTTTCCCGGCGATACTTAATATCTGGCCCTTTTGTAAGAAACGATGTCACTATTGTCTGCAGGTGCCCACCCGGTAGCCAAAATGGCGCTTTATAAGGCTCGGCTGCATGTGCATTTGCCTGCAGTAACAATGGTAACAGCACGATTATCAGCCGCATCATCATGCTATGAAGTTTTAACTAGCAGTGTGCAGCCAAGGTCTGATCTGATCAGGCTATGCTGGCTACCTGCAGCTGCAAAGTGATAGTCGCCTTGTCTGCACAAAGTGCCATCCAGCATAACCTCACCTTCAATAACGAAAGACTCCTCGTTCTGTGTATGATCATGTTTTGGAATTTCCGCATGCGCAGATAGTTTCACCAGATAAGATTTTGAGGACTGCGTTTCATGCAGTATCTTAACCTCAACGCCAGGCATTGCATTCACCCAGCTCCCCATGCTTGCAAAGATAAAATACTTGGCCTCATCAAAAGCAGCTTCCACTTTTTTAAAGAGTATTTCCTTCATACGCACCTTTACATCGTTAGGAGGGGGCACCGCAGGAACCGATAGTGATAGCAGTGTGATTAGATCGTCATCCAGGATCGGGTTATATTCTTTGTTTGGATTTTTCATATACTATCCAGCTGGGTTAGTTGTTGCTTTAATGTAGTTTGTGCGCGCTTTATATTTGACTTCACTGAGCCTAGGGGCATGTGCATCTGCTGCGATATTTCTTCATGCGTTAGCCCCTTGAAATAAGCCAAATGTAAAATTTGCTTTTGTGTAGCACTGAGCGCATTAATGTATCGATGAAGTAATGCATCATTTTGTAATTGCTGCAGTTGATTATCCGGTTCGGATTGCTTGTCTGAATAACTACCAAGGTCTTCGCTCAAGTCAATCTCATCAATATTGATACTAAAGTGGTTAGCATTACTACGGATAGCGTCTATTGCCCGAGATCTGCAAATAACTAGTAACCAAGCGATTAACGGCCCTTTGTCAGCGTTAAAGTTCGACGCATCTCGCCAAGCTTGCCAATAGGTATCAACAACGACTTCCTCCGCTAGCGCATAATTTTGCGTAATCCTAAAAGCTAAGCCATAAATCCTTGCAACAGTAAGTTCGTACAAGGCCTCTAACGCTTGGTTTTCTTTGTTAACAATGCCTTCAACCAGATTTTCCAGACTAAAGTTTTGCTCATCAGCAAATAACAGATAAGAGTTATGGCCTTTTACAAGGCGATTATTTAGTGCGGCTTTTTGCATACACTCCTCTCTGCATTGTTACTTTTAACTGTGCAATACAGAGCAATCGGTTAATGGGCATAAACTAAGCCTCAGTTTTGTATTGTGCGCTACTCCAGTAATCTGGATATTTACAGAACACCTTTGATTGGCCAAAACCTTCATGAATACCAAATAAAATTCGATAGCGCTTTAATTACATGATTTAAGAATACCCTGACACCAAGAATGTTTAGTATCTCAATACTAGATATACGTAATTTGATTTAGTTTGGATGCATGTTGATATTTTTTTTATTTTCTTGCCTAAAGTATACAGATCTGTATACTATATATACAGATCTGTATATTAATTGTGCGGATTTTTATAAACTTCAGGAGATGACAAATGAAATACAGCGTATTACTAACTGCCATGTTGATTAGTACAACATTTAATGTAAGTGCTGATGAAGCGAAAAGTCTATCAGCACATGAAGAAGTAACGATTAATGCCCCAGCCGCAAAAGTGTGGGAAAGAGTGAGTAACTTTAATGATCTGGGAGCTTGGCATCCAGCTGTTAAAACCACCGAAATTGTGACAGGGTCTAACAATAAAGTAGGCGCTGAGCGTTTATTAACACTTCAGGATGGTGGAACCATTAAAGAAAAGCTACTTGCCTACAACGCTAAAGCAAAAACCTTTAAATACACAATTATTGAAGGCGTCCTTCCTGTAAGCAGTTACGTGTCATCAGTTACTGTCAAATCAGCAGGTAAGGATAAATCACGTGTTGTCTGGAATGGCACATTCAAACGCAAAGACACTTCAGCTACACCAGCAGAAGGCCAAGATGATGCTACCGCTGTAAAAGTGATTACCAGTGTGTACCGTGGAGGCTTAGATAATTTAAAGAAAATTTCAGAGTAATAATTAACCAGTTCGAATATACGGGGCACGTTTGCTCCCCGTATATTCGGAATTGGCAAGTGTTAGACATTTTTTAAGAGGATTCAAAAACTCGGATTCAGATTGTCACAGACAGCAAACAATCTGACTACTTGCTGTTAAATTTCAACTTTTAGACATGCTATAACTGCTAGAGAGAACTCTCTTAGCGTACGAGTGCATGCTAGATTTTATTTTACTCATTGGCTTAATTACAAAACAATCAGATAACACTAGCTATCAGATTTACATGATTTTTTAATAATTACTTTAGAAAAATAATACCTGAGGACAATATGCAAAAACTTGTTCAGATTATTTATATTAGCCGTTCAACTTTTGAGAGTACGGACACAATAAATAAAATTGAGCCAAACATTGTGAGGATTTTGTCGAAATCTAGAATCAATAATCGCAAGAATGGTCTGGTTGGTGTTATGTATTTTGGAGATGGTGCATTCTTTCAGTGCTTGGAAGGTGATGAGGAGGCAATCAATAATCTTTTTGCCAAAATTGAAAAGGATCCTCGCCATAAAGATATTAAGCTCATCTCCAGAAAGTATATTTTAGAACTATCTTTTCCCAACTGGTCTATGAAGTATGCACTTTTTGATAAAAAAATGGGTAAATACCTAAAGGACAATGGATATCAAACCTTTGACCCTTACGCATTTATTCCAGAAATGACAGAAAAAATCTTAGCTTTACTAATTAACTCTCCCGAACTGAGCTTAGAGCTGGAGTCAACTACCACAAGTCAGGCTGAGCAATCATCATTAAAATTAAGTAGTGATAAAAACCTGATACTCATATCTTTGTTTTTTTCAATCACTGCCTTTGTATGCTCTTTAGTAGCACTCTTGTCTGTTCGTGGTACAGTTTAAGGATATAAAAGTTATAGAGCATTAGTGGAGAGATATTTGATGATAGAAGTTAAACCTTTTGAGCCTGTTGGCTGCAAAGACTGCCGTGATCCGGAAAAGTTAGGAATCCAGTTCACTATGGCTTTTCAACCTATTGTTAATGTGCGTGATAAAACTATCTTTGGGTATGAGGCGTTAGTGAGGGGGGTAAATGGTGAAGGTGCCGAATCAGTGCTTTCACAACTTAATGACAGCAATCGGTATAAATTTGATCAGGCAATTCGCGTGAAAGCATTAGATCTGGCTAAAAAACTAAACCTACAAGGGATGCTGAGTATAAACTTTCTACCCAATGCGGTATATCGACCAGAAACCTGCATTAGAGCAACGCTTGAAGCGGCGTCAGAGTTAAACTTTCCGACTGAACGTATTATGTTCGAGGTTACAGAAGGCGAGAAAGTTAAAGATCATAATCATCTTAAAAAAATCTTTATAGAATATAAAAAACATAACTTCACTACTGCAATAGATGATTTTGGCGCTGGCTACGCAGGGCTTAATCTTCTGGCTGATTGGCAACCAGATGTAATCAAACTTGACATGTCCTTAACGAGGAATATTCATAATGACAGGGTTCGTCGATCTCTAGTATTCGGCATTATTACTGTGTGTAAAGAGTTATCTATAAAAGTGATTGCAGAGGGCATTGAGTGTGAAGAGGAATGTAAAACCTTGTTTGATCAAGGTGTGTATTTATTCCAAGGCTACCATTTTGCTAGACCAGGCTTTGAGTCGTTGCCGCCGATTAGGGAAGAAGCGTGGTTATGATAGATTTATCAGCTCCTTTCATATGTGATGAAAATTGCTAATTTTGCACTACGGTCAGTTTTAATATTGACAATATATGACCAACATTAATAGTAATATGCATCAAAACTTGGTACTACCTGCGGAAGATCGCGAATTGCTTTTTCAGGCAGCGCTTGATCAATCCTACAACTCTGTTGTAATTACTGACGCTAATGTCCGCATTATTTATGCTAATCCTTCATTTGAAAAGATGACCGGTTATACGTTAAGTGAGCTCGTTGGTAAGTCTCCTAAAGTTCTCCAAGGCCCACTTACAGATAAACAAGTGATAAACGAAATGGGGATTTCCATTCGCGCCGGCGCATACTTTGAAGGGAGTACCATTAACTATACCAAAGCTGGTAGCCCTTACAATGTTGAATGGATCATCTCTCCGATTAAAGATCCATCAGGAACAATTCAATATTTCATTTCGGTTCAGAAAAACATCACAGCGGATATTAGGACACAACAAGAACGTAACTTATTAGCAAAAGCACTAAATGATTCACCTGATTGCGTAGTAATTACTGATATCGAAAATAAAATCGTATTCGTGAATGCTGGGTTTACACAATTAACCGGGTATCAACAAGAGGAAGTTCTAGGCAAAACTCCCTCCTTTTTATGGAGTACTTTGCCTGATAGACCTTGCAATCAATCGTATGTGGCAACCAATAGTATCAAACATTTTAATCTGGATGAGTCTAATCTTAGCAAAGACGGCTCATTGTTTTATGTAGATCTAAGCATTACACGCATTTTGGATAATGTTGGAAAAGTCACGCATTATGTCAGCTTTAGTAAAGACTCCACTGACAGATTGAAACGTGAATTTGCGCTGAAAGATTTAGCATCTAAAGATGGATTGACTGGGCTTCTTAACCGACGCTCAGGAGAGCAGTTACTTAAACAGTATGATGATCAAAAACAGCTATCTAAAAGATTACTGTGCTTAATCATAATTGATATTGATAACTTTAAAGGAATTAATGACACTTTTGGTCATGCTGTAGGTGATCATGTTCTTAAGACTTGTAGCAAATTGCTTGAAAATCAAGCAAGAAGCACTGACAGTGTAATTCGCTGGGGTGGTGAGGAGTTTTTAATTATTGTGCCGGACTCAAAGCTTCAGGATGCACTGGAGTTTGCCGAGCGGATCAGAAAAGCCCTGGCGGAACACACAGTCAGCGATGTGGGGCATGTCACTGCATCTTTTGGTGTTGCTGACTTACAGTTAGATGAAGGAACAAAAAACCTGCTTAATCGAGCAGACAAAGCTTTATACCAAGCCAAACTTAATGGTAAAAATTGCGTAAAACCAGCCAATTAATCTGTTAAATAGGCGTTGTAATTTAGCGACTCCCCCAACTGTCGAAGTTCTAAATGTCTAACTTACATCAGTATATAAACAGATAACTAATACCTACTGATGTCTCCAAGCTGAAACTGAAAGTCAACGAGTGCAAAGCTCTAATAAAAGACGGGGGATAATAACTTGTTACTGATGAGTCTGGAAAGACTAAAGAAAATGTTTCCTTAGGCGTTGAGTGCAGTCAGGATGTGGATCAAACTTAAAAGATAAATTAGGATTGCAGGTAACAGCATGAAAAAAAAAGAAAAGCAAAACATCGATAGCCCCCAAAAGTACTTAACGCTGAACAAAACCGAAATCCAGTCCATACACCTACAAATTTATGGCCGGTTCAAAGAAGCGATAGAAGGGAATTTACTTAAAGCAGGTGATCGTGTTCCTTCATCGAGGACACTGGCTAGCGAACTTAATGTAGCCAGGGGCACTGTAGAGAGTGCCTATGCAATGCTTCTGGGCGAAGGAATATTCGAGTCTAAAGGGCAATCAGGTACATTCATTTCAAACACTTTGGTCCCAAGTGCAACAAAGAAGTTGCAAACATTCTCTCCTTCAAAACAGGTTACACCTAGTGTTGCCAATACACTTGCTTCACCAGCTATATCTCACGTATTCCTACCGGGCTGCCCTGCATTCGATGAATTTCCCAGAAAAATATGGGCAAGGCTCAATGGTCAACGAATACGGAGTATTTCTACGGAGGAAATGCGACTCAAAGAGCCTCAAGGATATGGCCCATTGCGCCAATCCATTGCTGCTTATCTGCGACTTTCCCGGGGTGTCGTCTGCGAGCCAGACCAGATATTCATAACGAATGGGTATCAAGGAGCTTTGGATTTTCTAAACAAAATCCTCAATTTCCAGGGATCTGACATATGGATGGAGGATCCGGGATATTTATTAGCAGTGATGCTGTTGAAAGACTTGGGAGCCAATATAATCAGTGTCCCCATCGACGAAGATGGATTGATCGTTACAGCCGGTATCGCAAAATCGCCGAACGCAAAAGTCGCTGTTGTAACACCCTCCCATCACAGTCCATTAGGCCTTCCTATGTCAACTTCTCGCCGAATCGAACTATTGGAATGGGCAAGCAATAATGACTCCTGGATTATTGAGGATGACTACGATGGGGAGTTTAGATACTCAGGATATCCATTACCTTCGCTAAAAAGTCTGGATCAATACGACAAAGTCATCTATTCAGGAAGCTTCAGCAAAACAATATTCCCCTCACTAAAACTAGGCTATATCGTGGTGCCGCAATGCCTTGTGGAAGTATGTAAGGAAAAGGCCTTCGTTTATCAACGTGGATTTAGCATCACACCACAAATGGTAGTAAATGACTTCATCGTTGAAGGCCATTTCTCCCGCCACTTAAAGAAAATGCGCGACCTTTATGCGCATAGACGCGAGCTTACGGCGACCGCACTATTAGATATTTTTGGGAGTACCCTTAAAATTAGTTCACACAAGAACGGCATGCACTTCGTTGCGGCTCTGGATGCAAAATACTCTGATAGGAAATCGGCTGTATCCTTCAATAACCAAGGCTATGGTATTCAGCCATTTTCAACGTGGGGGCAGATGTACTCTCAGAATGGCCTCATCATCGGATTCACCAATGTTGATACTAAAAAAGTAGCTGAAGAAACGGCCATCAGACTAAAAGAAAGCCTAATCCAAGAAGGAATTAATTAGAATATTTACTTAACATCGTCATCCACTTCTGAGCTATTGTTTCAAGATGCAGATAAGCACGCTTCCAACAAACCTTCCTGCAACGTCTTGACTAAATAGTGCGGAATTTCCTTTAAATTTAAAGTTTTTGGCCTGGCATCTAGTTGCAAAAGCTTCATAACAAATTCATTCGAACGCATATAAGATTGAGTTAGGGATGGCTTTCTTCAGATTAATCTAAACGACATCCCTACACTTTATTCCAAAGGCAACACAGGTGGTGCACCTTTATTTTTAACCATGACGACCACAAACTTCGCCGGCTTTGTTTTGCTGGCATTGCGACCTACCGTATGAATGTCTTCTGGACCTTCATAAAACGTTTCTCCTGCCTTTAATATTTGTTCCTTCTCGCCTTTGACCCCCATAACAATGGTACCTTCGAGAACATACACAAAGCAGTGAGCATCATGCTTATGCGGAGTTTCAACCTCGCCTGGCTTGTAAGTGACCGTAAGCATAATTGTTTCCTTGCCGGGAATATCTGTCATCTCTTTACTCATATCGAATTTCACAGCTGGCCCATGATGGCCATCATGGGCGAATGAAGCTGTCGATGTAAGCATGAGTATATAGATAGCAAACGTCTTAAATTTTTTCATGATTAATTCTTCTTTAGTAAGTGAATATTTTCTAAATTGAAGATAGTCTAAAATCGATTATTTATAGGTTCTTGACGGATCGGCCAGCCAGTCGTCAAATGTCAGAGAGCCAAGAATAGTATCTTGTCGAGGAATCAGTGTGGAGTCGTTTACCGGAAACGTTTTTACATAGAGTGCATTTTCATCTATAACTACTTTACGCAAATCGTTTTGTGCCGCTAGCGCTTTTTCCACAAATACATTCATATTAATCTTGTCAGGACCGGCGACATCTACGATTTTGTTGTAAGGTTTACCTGTAGCAATCTCTGCGATGGCTTTAGCAACGTCGATCGCAGCAATTGGTTGCATCTTTGCTGATGGCAATCTAACTATTTTTTCCTCTGTTGCCACCTGCCCAATGAAGAGAGAGAATTCATAGAATTGCGTCGCACGCACGATCGTATAAGGAATCCCTGAGTCTTCGATTAGGTTCTCTTGTTGCAGCTTGCCTTGGAAATAGCCAGACACCTGTAAGTTCTCGGTACCCACGACCGATAAGGCCACATAGTGCTTAACGCCTCTGCCTTTGGCTGCTTTAACAATGTTATTAGTCGTGGTTGTGAAAAATTTTTTTGCGGGACCATCTTCGAAGCTAGGAGAATCCATAGTATCGATAACAACATCCGCGTCCTGTAAAACCCTCTCAACACCTTCACCTGTCATTGCATCAAACCCGTCATTTCGAGAAGCGACAACAACTTCATGGCCTCCCGCCTTCAAGACGTCAACTAGCTTTTTTCCAATTAAACCTGTACCCCCAAAGACAACTGTTTTCATGACAAATCTCCTTAATATCTTCTATTTAAACGCTAAGTTAGTAAAGTACGAATCTTAGGGAAGAAAGGGTGGCGACTACAGAGCCATGAATTAAGTTACTAAATAGGCCATAGATGGAATTTTACTAAGGTGAATGTCCGCTATGGGCCGAAACGAGACATTAGTTTTTTAACTCTTGCTCTTAGTAAGAGACTTTTTTATTTTAAGTGTTTATTTGCTTATTTAGGTTGATACTTCGTGAGTTTTCTATGCGGCGGCTATGCTTCTGAGTGTGGCTTCGGCGATTGCAGCGTGCCCGTGGCGCTCTAGTTCTGCTGCTAGGTTGGTTCTGTCTTGCACATGCTTGTTTTGGCTGAGCTTTGATTTACCTATCATTTTGGTGATAGTAATTTCAATGCCTACTATAGCCTTTAGCATCGCATCTATATAGTCTGGCGGGGCATCAGACATGCGCCAGGGAGATTCCGGCTGTACTTTATGTTCGTGCGTATGGGTGAGGCGCTCAAGCATTGCGCGCAGTTGGTTAGCATCTTCTATAAACCTGATTTTTCCATACACATGCACTGCCTGGTAGTTCCAGGTGGGCACTTGCTGGTGAGTTTCTTGTTTGCTTGGGTACCAGTTAGGCGACACATATGCATCTAAGCCTTTAAATATTACCAGTACCTCATCGTTGTTAGCGGTTTCTCGCCAAATTGGATTAGCTTTTGATGCATGCGCGCGCAGTGTGCCGAACTCTCCAATGTCTTTATCTAGCTCAAATGGAAAGTGGTTAGCATCCAGGCCATTAGCGCCTTGCGTCACTAGCGTACCAAGTGGGTGGGATGCAATGATGTCACAAAGTGCTTGCGGGCGATTTTCTGCAAAATGTGGCGGAATATACATAGCTAAGGTTTACTTGGCATTAAAAATGTTGGTTTATAAGCAATAGTTGGCTAGTTTTCAGGAATAGCGACCGAGCGCACCAATACAAAGCGCTTTTGCTTAGAGCTGCTAGGTTCACATCCGGCTAGGCTTCCAGAAAAATTGGTCAGGCATGCTTTCTCATCTTTAGCTGTTAGTAGGGAGTGTGCGGCTGTATTGGTTGAGCTGCTTGTTTGCTCCACTTTAGATTGGCAGCCGGTTATCGCTAATAAAACTAAGCTGGCTGCTAGCAGAATGCGTTTCATGATGAGGTTATTCCGTGTGTCGACTGGCAACACTATAACTTTCTATACCATGACACTACATGTACAATTTGTTATTCACTAGATATAACTGTACAGGTCAAAACACCATGCCAGATGCATCTCCTTTGCTTACATTAAACCCTGAAGACTCCGTGCCACTGGTAGAGCAGATTGTTGCAGGTATTAAGCGCCTGACTGAAGAGCGGGTGCTGCGTACTGGCACGCGCCTGCCCTCTATACGTAACTTTGCCACCCAGCATAATGTCAGCCGATTTACTGTGGTTGATGCTTATGATAGGTTGGTCGCATTAGGGTATTTGGCGTCTCGTCGCGGCTCTGGCTTTTATGTTGCTGCACGGCAGCAGGTTGAAATTTCTACCGCTAGCACTTGCCGTCTGGAGCAGGCAGATGATGTGTTATGGCTATTGCATAATACCTTTCAGGATATATCGGGTGCAGTACGCCCCGGCTGTGGCTGGCTGCCTAGTGATTGGTTAAGCGCGAATGTAATACAGAAAAGTTTGCATGAGCTATCGCGCAAGCCGGGCGAGTTTTTAACGGGCTATGGTGATGTAAGTGGCTACCTGCCATTACGCCAGCATCTGTTGCAAAAGCACCTGTCTGATATCGGCATTAGTGCCGAAGTGAATCAAGTCATCATGACCAACGGCGCTACGCATGGCCTAGACTTAGCTGCGCGCCTCTTGATTAGGCCCGGCGATGCTGTTTTGATTGATGATCCTGGTTATTACACATTGTTTGGTTATTTGAAAACACTGGGCGCCAAGTTAATCGGCGTTCCGCGCAATATAGATGGGCCCGATGTGGCGCGCATGGAGCAATTGATTCAGGAGTTTCATCCAAAATTATTTTTTACCAATACCGTGTTGCATAACCCAACTGGTACCAGTACCAGTCTGGCAGTGGCGCATCAAATTTTACAGTTAGCAGAAAAGCACCAATTGTACATTGTGGAAGACGATATCTACGGTGACTTGCACCTAAGTAACGCACCTAGATTGGCAGCCTTGGATCAGCTTAAACGCGTAATCTACATCAGCAGTTTTTCCAAGACTATCTCGGCCAGTTTGCGCGTAGGCTTTATCGCCTGCGCTCCAGAGTTGGCGGCCAGATTATTGGACTTAAAGCTGCTTTCAGGGCTGACTACTTCTGAAATTAATCAGAGGATTATGTACCAGATATTAATAGAGGGGCGTTATCGCAAGCACGTAGAGCGTGTACGCTCACGCTTGCAGGAGGTGCGCGGTCAGGTAATTGGGCAGTTAGAGCAAAGCGGCCTCACATTACATGCAGACCCTGTTGGTGGCATGTTCGTGTGGGCAGAGCTGCCGGAAGGGAAAAATTCTGCAGAGATTGCCACTTTGGCAACGCGAGAAAATATCATGCTGGCGCCGGGAAACTTGTTCCGCCCTTATCAGGAGCCCTCATCATGGCTGCGCTTTAATGTGGCACATTGCAATGATGATAGGATTTTTGATTTTCTAAAGCGGCAGATAGCTTGAAAACGATAAGCTATCTCAATGTTGTTGGTGCGGCCTCTACTGCGGGATGTACATGGTTATTTTTAAAATCAGCAGGGTGGCTATGTTAGAATCCAAGCATAATTTTTAATTTATTGATGGCTTAGTATGGCGCGTTTTCACATTATTATCCCCGCAGCAGGCATTGGTAATCGGATGGAAACTGCTATTCCCAAACAGTATTTGCCGTTGTCTGGCAAGCCGATGATTTCTTACAGTATCCAGACTTTTTTTGCCTCGCCACGCATCGCCAGTATTAATTTAGCATTAAGCCCTGAGGATTACTTCTGGCGTAATCTCGAACTGGATGCCAATAGCAGGTTACAGCTGCATTACACAGGCGGTGAAACACGCGCGCAGACAGTGTTAAACACCTTGTTGGCTTTGCAGTCGCAGATAGATGAGGACGACTGGATATTGGTGCATGATGCTGCGCGTCCAGGGTTGACATTGGCTCTACTCAATACCTTATTAGATAGCCTAGAGCATGATGCAGTTGGCGGGTTGCTGGCGCTACCGTTGGCAGATACCTTAAAGCAGTCCAATGTGGATTCTCGCGTTAAAGCTACGATTCCACGCGATGGCCTGTGGCAAGCGCAAACTCCGCAAATGTTCCGTTTTAGCCTGCTGAAGCGCGCTTTAGAGAGCTTTGACGGCGCGCCTACGGATGAGGCGCAAGCCATTGAAGCACTCGGCTTGGAACCAAAATTGGTGGTGGGCTCACTAAGAAACATGAAAATTACCTATCCACAAGATATGGCATTGATGGAAGTGCTAATACAAAAGGAAATCGCATAATGAGAATTGGTCATGGCTTTGATGTGCATGCTTTAGTGGTTGGTCGCAAGTGCATTATTGGCGGGGTGGATATTCCGTATGAAAAAGGGT